>Ga0207657_10000692_pt1 | contig 35869 bp, 32 predicted proteins | sample KBSC33metaG_FD_184316 | JGI IMG/M metagenome (GOLD analysis project Ga0207657, IMG submission 184316) | Corn rhizosphere microbial communities from Kellogg Biological Station, Michigan, USA - KBS C3-3 metaG (SPAdes) (version 2) | ecosystem: Host-associated > Plants > Roots > Rhizosphere > Soil ...
AAGGCGATCGCCGCCGGCGTTTTCGGCTCGCCGTTCGTCATCGTCGACGGCGAGCCCTTCTGGGGCGTCGACCGGTTCGAGCAAGTCGAGCGCTGGCTGGCGACCGGAGGCTGGTGAGATGGCCAAGCCGCCGGTCGGGTCCACGCTGCACTGCTTTGCGCCATCGGGCCATCGCTGCAAGCCCGCACTGCTGCGGGCGACCGAAGCCGATCGAGGCTAGCGTGCCCGTCATCGAGACCAGGCTCGATCCCCGCGATGCGATTTTCATCGCCAATCGCACCGCGCTCGAGGCGCTGGTCGCAGACCTCAGAAGCAAGGTGCGCGCGATCGAACAGGGCGGCGGCGAAGTCGCGCGCAGCCGTCACACCGGCAGAGGCAAGCTGTTGCCGCGCGAACGGGTCGCCACGCTGCTCGATCCGGGCTCGCCGTTCCTCGAGCTTTCCCAGCTCGCCGCGTACGGCATGTACGACGACAACATCGCCGCTGCCGGCATCATCACCGGCGTCGGCCGCGTGGCGGGCCGCGAGTGCGTGATCGTCTGCAACGACGCGACGGTCAAGGGGGGAACGTATTACCCGATGACTGTCAAGAAGCATCTGCGCGCGCAGGAAATCGCGCGCGAGAACCGGCTGCCGTGCATCTACCTGGTCGACTCCGGCGGCGCCAACCTTCCGAACCAGACCGAGGTCTTTCCCGATCGCGATCATTTCGGGCGCATTTTTTTCAACCAGGCGACGATGTCGGCGGAAGGAATCCCCCAGATCGCGGTCGTCATGGGCTCGTGCACGGCGGGAGGCGCCTACGTGCCCGCGATGTCGGACGAATCGATCATCGTGCGCGAGCAGGGCACGATCTTCCTGGCCGGTCCGCCGCTGGTCAAGGCGGCGACCGGCGAAATCGTCAGCGCCGAAGAGCTTGGCGGCGCCGACGTGCACACGCGGATCTCCGGCGTCGCCGATCACTTCGCGCAGAACGATGCGCACGCGCTTTCGATCGCGCGCCGCATCGTCGGCAATCTCAACCGGGTCAAGCCGGCGCCGGCCGACGTCGTCCCGCCCCGCGACCCACTCTACGCCGCCGAAGAGCTTTACGGCGTCATCAACGCCGACATCAAGAAGCCGTACGACGTTCATGAGGTCATCGCCCGGATCGTCGATGGCAGCGAATTCGACGAGTTCAAGGCGCGCTACGGGACGACTCTGGTCACCGGCTTCGCCCGGCTGTTCGGCTATCCGGTGGGCGTCGTCGCCAACAACGGCGTGCTGTATTCGGAATCGGCGAAGAAGGGGGCGCACTTCATCGAATTGTGCAGCCAACGCGGTACGCCGCTCGTCTTCCTGCAGAACATCACCGGATTCATGGTGGGCAGGAAATACGAGGCCGGCGGCATCGCCAGCGACGGCGCGAAGATGGTGACCGCGGTATCGTGCACCAGCGTTCCCAAGTTCACGGTGATCATCGGCGGCAGCTACGGCGCCGGCAACTACGGCATGTGCGGCCGCGCGTTCAATCCCCGCTTCCTCTGGATGTGGCCGAATGCCCGGATTTCGGTGATGGGCGGCGAGCAGGCGGCGACGGTGCTGGCGACGATCCGGCGCGATGCGATCGAAGCCAAGGGGGGCGCCTGGAGCGCCGACGAGGAGGCGGCGTTCAAGGCACCGCTGCGCGAGCAGTACGAACGGGAGGGCCATCCGTACTACGCGAGCGCCCGCCTGTGGGACGACGGCGTGATCGACCCCGCGGACACGCGCAAGGTCCTCGGGCTTGCCATCTCGGCGGCCCTGAACCGCCCGCCCGAGCCGACGCGCTTCGGCGTCTTCAGAATGTAGAGCTTCCTCGTGACGAAAAAACTCACCAAGCCGGTGCGCAAGTTAGCCAAGCCTGTGCGCCGCGGTCCTGAGCCGCTAGCTCCGACGCTTTTCAGGAGCATCGACGTCGATATGCGCGCCGCCGTCGCCGTCGTCACCCTGAACCGGCCCGACATGCACAACGCGTTCGACGAACTCCTGATCGCCGAGCTGACGACGGCGTTGCAGCGACTCGATCGAGAAGAGAGCGTGCGTGCGGTCGTGCTGGCCGGCGCGGGGAAGAGCTTTTGCGCCGGCGCGGATCTCAACTGGATGAAAAAGATGGCCGCGTTCTCGAGCTCGCAGAACCTGGCCGACGCCAAGGCATTGGCCAAGATGCTGCAGACGCTGAGTCAGCTGTCGAAGCCGACGATCGCGCGGGTGCATGGCGCGGTATTCGGCGGGGGCGTGGGACTGGTCGCCTGCTGCGACATCGCCGTCGGCGACATGAACGCTACCTTTGCGCTATCCGAGGCGCGACTCGGGCTCATCCCGGCGACGATCGCTCCGTATGTCATCGAAGCGATCGGCGCTCGCGCCGCGCGCCGCTATTTCCTGAGCGGCGAGCGTTTCACTGCCGCAGAAGCATTCCGGCTCGGATTGCTGCACGAGCTGGTGCCGCTACCGGAGCTGGACGGCATGATCAATGAAATCCTCGGCGCCCTGGTGACCTCGGGTCCGGCGGCGCAGACCGAATGCAAGGCGCTGATCCGGGCGGTCGCGCACCGGCCCGCCGATGCTTCGATGCTCGCCGACACTGCGCGCCGCATCGCTCGCGTGCGCGCCTCTCCCGAGGCCCGGGAGGGAGTGGCCGCATTCCTCGGTAAGCGCAAGGCCTCTTGGGTCCCACGCGGCGAATAGGACGGATGGATCATTTCGACACCTGGCAATTGATTGCGCTGGCCGCGGCGCTCGGCTGGGCGAGTGGCATACGCTTGTATGCGGTGCTCTTCATCACCGGTGCGGTCGGCTTCGCCGGATGGTACGAGCTCCCCGAGCATCTGCGCATTCTTTCGCATCCGATGGTGCTCGCCGCTTCCGGATTCATGGTGGTCGCCGAGTTTTTTGCCGACAAGGTTCCGGGCTTCGACTCGATGTGGGACCTGGTGCACACGTTCGTTCGCATCCCTGCAGGCGCTGCCCTGGCTGCCAGCGTGTTCGGCGATTCACCTCCGGCATGGACGCTGACCGCGGCGATACTCGGCGGAACGCTCGCTGCCGGCAGCCACTTCACCAAGTCCGGCGCGCGCGTGCTCATCAACACGTCGCCTGAGCCGTTCTCGAACTGGGCCGCGTCGTTTGGCGAAGACATGCTGGTCGGCGTGTTGATCTATCTTGCACTGGCGTACCCCATCCTGTTTTTCATCGTCCTCGCAGCGCTGGTCGTATTGACGATCTGGATGCTGCCGAAGCTGGTGCGTTCGCTCCGGGCAATGATGGGAAGGATTCAGCGTTGGTTCGGCGCGGCCCCGGGCCGCCCCGACGCCTGAAGCGTCGTGATGGCGGCGGCCCGATGTTCACCAAGATACTGATCGCCAACCGCGGTGAGATCGCCTGCCGCGTCGCGCGCACCGCGCGGCGCATGGGCGTGCGCACCGTCGCCGTCTATTCCGACGCCGACGCCGGCGCGCTGCATGTCGAGGCCTGCGACGAGGCTCATCGGCTCGGACCGCCACCGCCGCGAGACAGTTACCTCCGCGGTGACAAGATCATCGCGATTGCGCGGCAGGCCGGCGCACAGGCGATTCATCCGGGCTATGGATTCCTTTCCGAGAACGCAGAATTCGCCGCCGCAGTCGCCGCAGCGGGAATCGTTTTTATCGGCCCTCCGCCGGCGGCGATCCGGGCAATGGGCTCGAAGGCCGAGTCCAAGACGATCATGGGGCGTGCCGGCGTCGCACTGGTTCCCGGCTACCACGGCGTCGAACAGGACGACGCGCTGCTGCAACGACAAGCCGATGCGATCGGCTACCCGGTGCTGATCAAGGCGTCGGCCGGCGGCGGCGGCAAAGGCATGCGCGTCGTCGAGCGATCAGAAGACTTCGCCGCGGCGCTGGGCTCGGCGCGGCGCGAGGCCAACGCGAGCTTCGGCGACCAGACGATGCTGCTGGAAAAGTATCTGCTCGAACCGCGGCACATCGAAATGCAGGTCTTCGCCGACACGCACGGCGAATGCATCCATCTGTTCGAGCGCGACTGCTCGGTGCAGCGGCGCCATCAGAAGATCGTCGAGGAGGCGCCGGCGCCGGGAATGAGTGCGGTGCGTCGCGCCGAAATGGGCGCGGCGGCGGTTGCGGCGGCCAAGGCGATCGGATACGTCGGCGCCGGAACGGTCGAGTTCATCGTCGAATCCGCCGGCGCCGGTGCATTCTATTTCATGGAAATGAACACGCGGCTGCAGGTCGAGCATCCGGTCACCGAGATGATTACCGGCCTCGACCTGGTGGAATGGCAATTGCGCGTTGCCGCCGGCGAGCGCCTGCCGCGGCGGCAGGACGAGATCGCGATTGCCGGTCACGCGATCGAGGCGCGGATCTACGCCGAGGATCCGGATCGCGGCTTCCTGCCGTCTACCGGTCGGATCGCCTACCTGGGTTCGCCGCCGCCGTCGGAACACGTCCGCATCGACAGCGGCGTGCGCGGCGGCGACGAGATCAGCCGCTTCTACGACCCCATGCTCGCCAAGCTGGTCGCTTCGGGCGCCGATCGGGCCGAGGCGCTCTCCCGTCTCGCCGACGCGCTGGCGCAGTATCGTGTCGTCGGCGTCACGACCAACGTCGCTTTTTTGCAGCGCCTGATCGCACACCCGGCGTTCGCCGCTGCACGGCTCGACACCGGATTGATTGCTCGGCATCAGGCTGATCTGTTCCCGGCTGCGACGGCGCCGTCGGCACGGACGTTGGCGGTCGCGGCACTCGCCGAAATATCGCGGCGGCGCGACGCGGCGAATGCCGCGGCAGCGGCGTCTCCCGATCCCTATGCGCCGTGGCATGCGGTCGACGGCTGGTGGCTCAACAGCGACGACCATCCGATGAAGCTGACCTACGCATTCGAGGACGGCGAAACTGCGGTCGAGGTGCGGGCCGCCGAGGGCGGATGGACCGTCGCGGCTCTCGGCGAGTCGATGTCCGCATCGCTGGCGGGCACGGGCGCGGCGCTGGCGATTGCGATCGACGGCGCGCGCGTTGCAGCGCAGGTGGTGCCGCTGGGCGACGATCGCTATGTGTTCTGCGGCGGCGAGGAGCATCGGCTGCGCCTGGTCGATCCGATGGCACACGCCGGCGAAGAGCCGCGGCAGGGCGGTCACCTGACGGCGCCGATGTCGGGTGCGATCGTCGCGGTTCTGGTCAAGGCGGGCGAGACCGTGCTCCGCGGCGCGCCGCTGTTGATTCTCGAAGCGATGAAAATGGAACATACGATCGTCGCGCCGACCGCGGGCACCGTGAGCGCGATTCACTACCGCGAGGGAGACCAGGTGCCCGAGGGCGCGGACCTGATCGATGTCGAGCCCGACGCGGAGAAGGCTTGAATCTGCTTTTTTGCAGCGCCGCCAGCAACTGCCCGGAATGGCTCGCCGCCCTGACGCGCGCGCTTCCGACGGCGCGGGTGCATGCCTGCTCGCATCTGCCGGATGAAGTCGAGCCACCGCCGCAGGGCATCGATTATGCGCTGCTGTGGAAGCCGCCGGCCCGGCTGCTGCGGGATCTCGGATCGGTCAAGGCGATATTCAATCTCGGCGCCGGCATCGACTCGCTGACCGGCAGCGGCACCCTGCCGGCCGGCGTGCCGGTCGTACGGGTCGAGGACGCCGGCATGGCGGAACAGATGAGCGAATACGTCGTCCACGCCGTGCTTCGCCAGTACCGCGAGTTCGACGCGTATGCCGAGGCGCAGCGCGCGCGACTCTGGCGGCCGCGCGCGCGACGGGACAAGCGCGGCTTCGGCGTCGGCATACTCGGCCTCGGCGTGCTGGGCAGCGCGGTCGCCGCGGCGCTGCAGCCGTTCGGATTTCCGCTCGCAGGCTGGAGCCGGACGCGAAAAACCGTCGCGGGTGTCGACAGCTACGCGGGCAGCGGCGAGCTCGATGCCTTTCTCGCCCGGTGCCAGCTGCTGGCCTGTCTTCTGCCGCTGACGCGCGAGACCCGTGGCATGCTCGATCGCCGTACGCTCGCCAAGCTGCCGCTCGGCGCCTATCTGGTCAACGTGGCGCGGGGAGGACTGCTGGTCGATGCCGATCTGCTCGCGCTGCTGGATCAGGGCAGAATCGGCGGCGCGACGCTCGACGTCTTTCACGACGAGCCTTTACCCGCCGAGCATCCGTTCTGGCATCATCCGCGCATCAGCATCACACCGCATGTGTCGGCGGTCACCTTGGTCGAACAGTCGGTCGCGCAGATCGCCGCCAAGATAACCAGGCTCGAAGCCGGATTGCCGATCACCGGCATCGTCGACCGTGAGCGGGATTTCTAAACCAATGCGTCCGGCGAAGTCGGCGACGGACAGCAAATTGCCGCGGCGCGTGCGCATCGTGGACGTGGCGCCGCGCGACGGCTTGCAGAATGAAAAGGTGAGCGTTCCGACCGAGGTCAAGGTCGGCCTGATCGATCGCCTGACCGACGCTGGCCTGCCGGCGATCGAAGCCACCAGCTTCGTTTCGCCGAAATGGGTGCCGCAGATGGCCGACAACGCGCAGGTGATGGCGGCGATCCGGCGCAAGCCCGGCGTTCGCTATCCGGTACTGACGCCGAACATCAAGGGCTTCGAGGCGGCGCTGGCCGCGGGCGCCGACGAAGTTGCGGTGTTCGTCGCCGCGTCGGAGACGTTTTCGCAAAAGAACATCAATTGCTCGATCGGCGAAAGCCTCGAGCGCGCGCGTCCGGTCGCCGCCGCGGCCAAGACCGAAGGGGTGCGGGTGCGCGGCTACATTTCCTGCGTGCTCGACTGCCCTTACGAGGGCGAGATCGCGCCATCGGCCGTGCGCGACGTCGCGGCGGCGCTGCATGCGATGGGCTGCTACGAAATTTCGCTCGGCGACACCATAGGCACGGGCACGCCCGGCAGGACCCGCAGGCTGATCGCCACCGTCGCCGAGGTGATCCCGGTCGACGCCCTGGCCGGACATTTTCACGACACCTACGGCCAGGCGATCGCCAACGTGTACGCCGCGATGGAAGCCGGTGTGGCCACGTTCGACAGCTCGGTGGCCGGTCTCGGCGGATGCCCTTACGCCAAGGGCGCGACCGGCAACGTCGCCACCGAAGATCTGCTTTATCTTTTGGAGGGGCTCGACATCGAAACCGGCATCGACATGACGCGACTGCGGCTCGCCGGTCGATACATTTGCGATTTTCTCGGCCGTCAGCCGGCGTCGCGCGTGGCGCGCGCGCTCGACGCCCGGCAGCCGCTGCCGACAGAGCGATGACGCGATTGGAAGGCGCCGCCGTCGCATCGCCGTGCACCAGCGTGTGCACGATCGATGCGGTAACGGGCCTGTGCGCCGGCTGCTATCGGACGCTCGACGAGATCGCCGGCTGGATTGACCTGCCCGAGCAGCGCAAGCGCACACTGTTGGCGACGCTCGCGACACGGCGCGCGCAATTCGGCGCCGCGATCGCCGCGCGCCATGCACCCGGGGACGGACGCGATGGCGAGCGCTGACTGGTATTTCGATTTCGTCTCGCCCTTCTCGTATCTGCAGTGCGAGCAGCTGCCGCAACTCGAGCGCACGATCCGGGTGCGCTACCGGCCAGTGCTGTTCGCCGGCCTGCTGAAGGCGCATGGACACAAAGGACCTGCCGAGATCCCAGCCAAGCGGCGGTTCACCTATCAGTTCGTCGCCTGGCAGGCCAAGCGCACCGGCGTGCCCTTGAAGTTTCCGGCCGTGCACCCCTTCAACCCGCTGCCGCTGCTGCGGCTCGCGGTCGCTGCCGACGCCGATCCGGAGGTCATCCGGCGCATTTTCCGCTTCGTCTGGCGCGATGGCAGGGTCGGCGACCTGCCGATCGAATGGGCCGAGCTGATGAACGAAATCGACATGCCGGACGCGGCGGCACGCATCGAGTCGCCGGAAGTCAAGGAAGCGCTCAGGAGAAACACCGACGAGGCGATTGCGCGCGGCGTCTTCGGCGTGCCGACGCTGGCGATCGGCCAAGCGCTGTTCTGGGGTTCCGATGCGACGGCGATGGTCGCCGACTACATCGCGCAGGGCTGTCGCTTCGCCGATCCCGAGATGGCTCGCGTCGCCGATCTGCCGGTCGGTGTCGAGCGGGAGGCCGGCAAGCGGAACTCCAAATGAACACGGCCAGCGCAACCGCGCTGGCCGGTACGTTCATCGAAGGGTTTTCTAGTTGCGGCGCGGGTTGTCCGGCTGACGGTCCACGCTGTTGGGTACACCGTCGCCATCACGATCGCCACGCGACCAACCGGCGCGCTCCTGCGACCAGCGGCCATCGCGTTCCACCCACTTCGGGGAGTGGTACGCGTAGCCGGGACGCTCGCGCACCCAGGTACCCTTGGCCCAGACATGGTGGTTGCCTCGCCAATTCCAGTATCCGGGCGCCCAGACATAGCCGACGCGCGGTGCTGGTACGGCCTCGACGCGCATTTCCGGCGGCGCGACCTGCACGTAGATGGCGGCGGCGGCAGGTACCGCGATACCGCCGACCGAAGCGGCCATCATGCTGACAAAAAGTACTTTCTTGATCATTGGGAGTCCTTGTGAGTCCGATTGAGCAGCCTCCTTTGTACGTGTGATTGGGGCAGTGGACGGTGCGCTGGGCAACATAGCGACGCAGCGTTATCCCTGGAACGACCGACTACGTTGATTCCATGGCCAAAAGGAGCGCCGGCCTGCCTTTAACGCGCGCTACGAGGTTCGGAAATCGTGCCGCTGTCGGCGAGCAGACCGATTTCTTCCGCGCTGAAGCCGGCTTCGCGCAGTATCTCGACCGAGTGCTGGCCCTGGGCAGGCGCGGAGCGCGTGATCGCGAATGCGTGCCCCGACAACCGAAACGGCGGCGCGTATTGCCGGATCCCATCGGCGCCGCTGACGATCATGTCGCGCGCGCGGACCTGCGCATCGGCGAGCGACTCGTCGAGCGACAGCACCGGCGAGACGCAGCACTCGATGTCGGCGAGGCGCTCGATCCACTGCGCCTGCGTCTGTTGCGCAAAAACCGCCGCCAGCTGCTGGCGCACCAGAGCCCCGGCATGTCCGGTCGACAACTGCCCGGCGATGAGGTCCGGGCGATCGAGCGCCTCGCACAGCACGCGCCAGAATTTGCTTTCGAGCGCGCCCACCGCGAGATAACGGCCGTCCTGCGTCGCATAGACGCCGTAGCAGGGCACGCCCCCGGTCAAGAGATCGGCCCCCCGCGCCTGGACCCGCCCGAGACTCTCGATCGCGTGCAGCGCGAAGATGTTGTGCGCGAGCGACCCCTCGGTCATGGCGACGTCGACGTGCGAGCCCTGGCCGGTGCGCGACGCGCCGAACAGCGCGGCGAGAATCGCCGTCGATGCGTTCATCGACCCGCCCAAGAGATCGGCCACCTGCAGATTCGATAGCGCCGGCGGGCCGCCGCTGGTTCCCGTCTGGTCGAGCACGCCGGCGTAGCCCAGATAGTTGATGTCGTGGCCGGCCCGATCCCGGTACGGGCCCGTCTGTCCATACCCGGTGATCGAGCAATAGACAATCCGTGGATTGCGCGCGGCCACCGCCGCATAGCCGACACCGAGCTTGTCGACCACGCCAGGACGGAAGCTCTCGACGATCACATCGGCGCGTTGCGCCAGCCGCAGGAACGCTTCGCGGCCGGCCGGGGCCTTGAGGTCCAGCGCAAGGCTGCGCTTGTTGCGATTGACCATCCGAAAGAACGCCGATGGCGCGTCCGAGGCAGCGCGTCCATCGGTCGGCGCGAGGCCCAGCGACCGCGCATAATCGCCGGCACCGGTATCCTCGACCTTGACGACGTCGGCACCGAGATCGGCCAGATGCAGCGTGCACACCGGACCGGGCAGCAGGCGCGAAAGGTCGAGCACTCGCACGCCATCGAGCGGCGCGCTCAAGTCCCGGCCTCCGTTGCGCGCCGTCGCGGTTGATTTCGCGGCGCGTCGGCCCCCAGGCAATCGCCCTGCGATGGCCGTTCGGGTCTTGAAGCTACCGCCTCGCTCATGGGCCCCCCACGCTTGCGGCTGGCGCCGCTGCGCTGCCCCCGATGGGGGCGCAATTCGCGCCTTGGAGCGTTCCGGCGGCGCTCATGCCTCACCCTCGTCGGGGATTCGAAGCTGTCGGCGGACCGTCCGGGCTGCCGCCAGCGCCTGCTCGAGCGTCGGCGCAACGCAGGTCACGTGTCCCATCTTCCGGCCACGGCGCGCTTCGTGCTTCCCATACAGGTGCAGCTTGGCTTCGGGGACTTCGAGCACTGCGCGCCAATCGGGCTCACGGAGACCGCCTTCCGCTGCCTCGGAAGGTGCGCCGAACCAGACGTCTCCGAGCAGGTTGATCATGACCGCCGGCCCGTGCGCGCGCGTGTCGCCGAGCGGCAAGTCGGCCAGGACGCGCACCTGCTGCTCGAATTGGGAGGTGACGCAGGCGTCGATCGTGTAATGCCCGCTGTTGTGCGGACGCGGCGCGATCTCGTTGATCAGCAGGCCGGCGCCCACGACAAAGAGCTCGACGCACAGCACGCCGCGATAATCGAGCGCGGCCGCCACCTTGAGCGCGATGCCCCGGGCCTCGGACGCGAGCGCAGGCGCGATCCGCGCCGGAACTATCGTCGAGTCGAGGATCCCGTCGCGATGGCGGTTCTCGGCGACCGGCCAGGTCACCGCGTCGCCGCGGTCGTTGCGCGCCACGATGACCGACAGCTCGCACGTCAACGGGAGCAGGCGTTCGAGCACGCACGGGGCGGCACCCATCGCAGCGAACGCCGCCGGGATACCAGCCGCGCTATCGACGCGAATCTGACCTTTGCCGTCGTAACCGAAGCGCGCGCTCTTGACGATTCCGGGCACCAGCGCCGGGTCGACCGCTCGCGCGTCGGCGTCGGTCGCCAGCACGGCGAACGGCGCGACCGCGAAGCCGTTGCTCGCGAGGAACTGCTTTTCGCGGATCCGGTCCTGCGCGATTGCCACGCTCTGCGCCGACGGCGTGACACGGGCGCGACGCCCCAGGTACTCGAGGCTCGCGGCCGGAACGTTCTCGAACTCGGTCGTTGCTGCGTCGACCAGCTCGGCGAGCGCGGCCAGGCCGTTGCGGTCGGCGTAGTGGGAGCGGATGTGCCGGTCGGCGACCGATCCGGCCGGGCTCTCGTCGCCCGGATCGAGCACGGCGACGCGATAGCCCATGCTTTGCGCGGCCATGCAGAACATCCTGCCCAGCTGTCCGCCACCGAGCAGCCCGAGCCAAGCGCCCGGGGCGATCACTTCGCGCGGAGCTTCGGCGGCAAGGTCATCGCGCCGCTGGCCGTGGTCTGGGCGGTGCGGAACTCGGCGAGCTTTTTGGCAAGCGCGGGATTGCCGCGCGCGAGGATCGCGACGGCGAACAGCGCCGCGTTCGCCGCTCCCGCTTCGCCGATCGCGAAAGTCGCCACGGGCACTCCCTTGGGCATCTGGACGATGGAAAGGAGTGAATCCTCGCCGTTCAGATGCCGCGTCGGTATCGGTACGCCGAGGACCGGGAGGGTCGTCTTGGCGGCGAGCATTCCCGGCAGGTGGGCAGCGCCGCCGGCGCCGGCGATGATGCATGCCAGGCCCCGCGACGCCGCGCTGCTGGCATAGGCGAACATCGCGTCGGGCGTGCGGTGCGCCGACACGACCTTGGCTTCATAGGGCACGCCGAATGCGGCAAGCTGCGCGACCGCGTGCTGCATCACTTCCCAATCGGTTTCGCTGCCCATGACCACGCCGACCTGAACGGACTTTTGCTGTCGAGCCATCTGATCGTCCTTCGCTTCGCGTCGGGTCGTGCCGGCAGGCGGTAATTTTACCATCGGCCAATCGCGCTGCTTGCTGACGCAGCATGGAACCGGACCGTCGACGAGGCTCGACAATAGGCGATAATCGCGCTGATGCTTACGTCGACTACTCCCGGAGCGGTCCTGCGCTGTCTGGTGTTCGCCGCCGCCGGCGCCTTCGCCGCCGCTATTCACGCCGAGCCGACCGATGCCGATTTCCTTGCGGCGCGCGAAGCGTTTCTCGCCAGCGATGCCGCGGCGCTGGACAGGATTGCGCCGCGCGCAAAGGGTCATTTGCTCGAGCCCTACGTAACCTACTGGCAGCTGCGCCTCGGCCTGGACGACGCGGCGCCGGAGCGCGTGCGCTCGTTTCTGGAGCGCAACGACGGCACGCCGCTGGCGGACACCCTGCGCGCCGAATGGCTGAAATCGCTGGGCAAGCGCGCGCTCTGGACCGAATTCGCCGCCGAATATCCGAAGCGCAACGGCGAAGATATCGAGCTCGCCTGCTTCGCCCTGCAGTGGCGTCGCGAAACGAATCGCGACGAGGCGTTGGCCGACGCACGGCCGTACTGGTTCAGCGGCCGCGACCAGCCCGAGTCGTGCCAGCCGCTGTTCGCCGAGCTGCAAGCGCGCGGGCAGATCACGACGAACGACATCTGGGACCGCTTCCGGCTGGCGCACGAGGCGGGCAATTTCCGGCTCGCGGCGCGCCTCGTCGGCGAGCTTCCGGCCAACGATCGCCCGGCAGCGACCGAATACGATCGGGTCGAGCGCAATGCCCGGACGGCGCTGGCCAAAGGCGAGTTTCGCTTCGGCTCCCGCAGCGGCCGCGAGATCGCGCTGTACGCACTCGACCGGGTGGCGAGAAGCGACGCCGATGCCGCGCATCGCGCCTGGGTACGCTGGCGCGCGCGCCTGCCCGAGGCAGACCGGCGCTACGGCAATGCGCTGGTCGCATACAGCGCGGCACGGCAGCTGCTGCCCGAAGCCAATACCTGGTATCGCGACGTCGGTGACGCCCCGCTGAACGAGGTGCAGCGCGAATGGCGCGTGCGCGCGGCGCTGCGCGCGCTCGCCTGGCACGATGTCGCGCGCGCGATCGACGCGATGCCCGAAAGCCAGGCGCAGGAACCGGCGTGGCGGTATTGGAAGGCACGCGCATTCGAGGCGCAATCGCGCAAGGACGACGCGATCCGGCTGTTCGGGAGCCTCGCCGCCGAGCCGCACTTCTACGGCTTCCTCGCCGCTGATGCGATCGGGGCTTCGATCATGCCCGTCAGCGAGCCTCTTCCGGTCGACGACGACGCGCTGGCGGCTTTCGGTGCGCGTCCGGCCGTCCAGCGCGTGGTTCGCCTTGCCGCGCTGGGCATGCGTGCCGAGGCGCAACGCGAATGGCTATACGTCGTGCGCGGCATCGACGACCGGTCGCTTTTGCTCGCCAGCGAGTTCGCGCGCCGGAACGGTCTGTACGATCGCTCGATCAATACCGCCGACCGGACGCAGCGACGACACGACTTCGGCCTGCGCTACCAGACGCCTTACCGCGAGGCGATCGGCTCGGCGGTCCGCGACATGGGACTCGACGAGGCGTGGGTGTTCGGGCTCACGCGGCAGGAAAGCCGCTTTGCCGCCGACGTTGTCTCCAGCGCGGGGGCGATCGGCCTGATGCAGCTGATGGCACCGACCGCGCGCTGGATCGCCCAGCAGACCCATCGCAGCGACTATCGCATCACGCAGCTTGGAGAGCCTGAGATCAATGCGCGCTTCGGCACTTTTTATCTTCGTCATGTGCTCGACCGCCTCGACGGTCTGCCGGTGCTCGCGACCGCCGCGTACAACGCCGGACCGGGGCGTGCGCAGAGCTGGCGCGGCGCCGAGCCGCTCGAGGGGGCGATCTACGCCGAGACGATTCCGTTCAACGAGACCCGCGACTACGTCAAGAAGGTGATGGCCAATGCGATGTTCTACCAGGCGCAGCTCGGCCTGCCTTACGTGACGCTGACCGATCGACTCGGCATCGTCACGCCGCGCGGCACGACGGCGGCTTCGCCGATGGCTGCCGCCGATCGCACCGCATCGCCATGACCGGCACTATCGTCGTCCTCGGCGGCAGCGGATTCGTCGGCCGGCATCTGGTCTCGCGGCTGGTCACTGCGGGGAACCGCGTCGTCGTTCCGACCCGTCGCCGCGAGCGCGCGAGGCACCTGATTCTCTTGCCTACGGTCGACGTCGTCGAGGCCGACGTGCACGACCCCTCGGTGCTGGCGCGCCTGGTTCGCGGCGCTGCGGCGGCGGTCAACCTGGTCGGCATCCTCAACGAATCGCGGGCCGGCGAGTTCGATCGGGTTCATGTCGAACTGCCGCGCAAGCTGATCGCCGCATGCCGCGAAGGCGCCGTTCCGCGCCTGCTGCACATGAGCGCGCTCAACGCCGATCCGCAAGGGCCGAGCCGGTACCTGCGAAGCAAGGGTGAAGCCGAGGCGCTGGTCGCTGCATCCGGTCTGCGATGGACGATTTTCCAGCCGTCGATCATCGTCGGGCCGGAGGATTCGTTTCTCAACCTGTTCGCCAAGCTGCAACGTCTGCTGCCGGTGATCGCGTTGGCGTGCGCCGAGGCGCGCTTCCAGCCGGTGGCGGTCGACGACGTCGCGGACGCCTACGTGCGCGCGCTTGGCGACGACGCGACCCACGGCGAGCGCTATCCGCTGTGCGGTCCGAAGGTCTACACGCTGCGCGAGCTCGTCGCCTACGTCGGCGAGCTTACCGGCCACCGGCGGCCGATCCTCGCTCTGGGATCCGGTCTTTCGAAGCTCCAGGCGGCCGTGCTCGAACGCCTACCGGGTAAGCTGATGAGCCGGGACAACCTGGCGTCGATGCAGCAAGACAGCGTCTGCGACTGCCCGTTCCCGCCGCTGCTCGGGGGACCACCGGTGGCACTCGAGGCGATCGCGCCGACCTACATCGCGGCGGCGCCGACCAGCCGGTTCGCCCGCATCCGCGCGCACCGCGGCGCTTAGGGCAGACCCGAAACGTGAAGGTCTACCGCGTCGGCGGCTCGGTGCGCGACGAGCTTCTCGGTCGCACGGTCGCCGATCGCGATTTCGTCGTGGTCGGCGCCACGCCCGAACAGATGGTGGCCGCAGGCTACCGTCCGGTCGGCAGCGATTTTCCGGTGTTCCTGCATCCACAGACCAACGACGAGTACGCGCTGGCGCGAACCGAGCGCAAGAGCGGCCGAGGCTATCGCGGCTTCGTCTTTCACACCACGCCCGACGTGACGCTCGAAGCCGACCTCGCGCGGCGCGACCTGACGATCAATGCGATCGCGCGCGACGACGACGGCAACCTGATCGATCCGCACGGCGGCGTCGCCGATCTGCGCGCCGGCATCCTGCGCCATGTCAGCCCCGCGTTTGCCGAGGATCCGCTGCGCGTGCTGCGCGTCGCTCGCTTCGCAGCGCGTTTCGGCTTCAGCGTCGCTGCGGAGACCGAAGCGCTGATGCGCGACATCGCCGCGGGCGGCGAACTGTCGACCCTGAGCGCCGAACGCGTGTGGCAGGAGCTCGCCAAGGCGCTGATGGAAGCGCATCCGTCGCTTTTTTTCGGCGTCCTGCGCCGTTGCGGTGCGCTGGCACAACTGCTGCCCGAGGTCGATGCGCTGTTCGGTATACCGCAGCCTCCGCTCCATCACCCGGAGCTCGACACCGGCGTGCACCTGATGCAGGCGCTGGATTTCTCGGCAGCCGCCGGCGACGCGCTGCCCGTGCGCTACGCGGTGCTCGCGCATGATCTGGGCAAGGCGACGAGCGATCGCGCGAATTGGCCGAGACACATCGCGCACGAGGCACGCAGCGTCGCCCTGGCACAGCGGATGAGCGAGCGTCTGCGCGTGCCGGCCGACTGCGCAGAGCTCGCCCGACTGGTCGCGCGCTATCACGGCGACGTGCATCGCGCGCAGGAGCTACGCGCTGCGACGCTGCTCGATCTGCTGCTCGCGGCCGACGCGTTGCGCCGCCCCGAACGCCTCGACGGCTTATTGCGTGCCTGCGCCGCCGATGCGCTGTCCCGCCCGGGCCGCAGCGGTGAAAGCTACAAGCCGGCGGAGCGGATTCGCGCGGCGCTTGCGGTCGTTCGCGGCGTCGATGCCGGCGCGATCGCCGCGGCGCACCCCGATGCGCCGGAGCTGCCGCAGCGGATCAGGACGGCGCGGCTCGAAGCCTTGCGCTCCTGGGAAAAGTCGAGCAGCGCCTGAAGCGCGGGATCCAGCGAGCCCAAAACGAATCGCGGACGCCGACGTCAGAAGAAGTGCGCGATGCCCAAGACGATGCCGCTGGGCTTGGCGCCCGGCGCGATCGGGTAGGGATTGATGTTGAACGAGTACGCGGCGTTGGGGCGGTTGTCGATCTTCACCCACCCGGCGTAGAGCATCGTCCGCAGCGACAGGTTGTAGCTGTACGACAACTCCCATTGCTGGCTCGAGCTGTCCGCGCCTTTGACCAGGGCTCCTATCGTCGTGCCGTCGATCGCGCTTCCCTTGCCATCGGCAGCCTTGCCCCAGAACGCATAGAAGTTTCCATCGCCGACCGCCACGGTGCCGGACAGTCCGTAGAAGTCGCGCGTCAGACTGCCGGTCGGCGTGTCGTACCTCAGGTGCTCGTACACGCCGGCGATGCGCAGGCCGACATTGCTCGCCACCGTGCCGAAATCGTACCCGCCGGTGATCGAAAGCGCATCGTCGCTGGGACCGGTCGGCCGTATGCGATAGTTGCGCTCGTAGGCGATGCCGAGATCGAACGGTCCTCTGTTGTAGAAGGCGCCTCCGGAGATCACGTTCGCGTGCCGGAGCTCCGACAGCCGGTCGCCGTTGTCGCCGCCGTTCGGATCGCCGGACGTGTCTCTGGTGGCGAACTGCAGCGCGGCGGAAAAGCCCTCGAGCGGCGGCGTCTCGTAGCGGATCGAGTTGCCGAGCCGCGCGTCGAACCCCCCCTCAGACTTGCTCAATGCGCCCTGTGCCCACAGCGCCGCGGTAGAGAGAATCGAGGTCGTCAATGTCGGCGAGTTGCCGAAAATCGTATGAATGTCGTCGTACGGCGTCAGGAAATTGCCGAGCTTCATCGTGCCCCAGTCGCCCTGGAGGCCGACCCAGGTTTCGCGCGAGGCAAGCGCCGAGCCGCCGGTGTCGCCCAGGACGGACGACTCGAGCTGAAAGATCGCGACCTGTCCGTGGCCCAGGTATTCGTGGCCGCGCAAGCCGAAGCGGGACGAGTTGCTCGACACGCGCACGATCGACGGATTGCTGCCGTCGCCTTGCCCGCCGTTGACGAGCTCGACGTCCATATTGAGGTTGCCGTAGAGGCTGACATTGACAAATTGCGCGCGGGCGAGCGGCGACAGCAAAAGACCCGCAACCAGCAGCAGCAACGCCATGCGATCAAGCAAGGCGCTCTCCGGTCTGCGCATGCCTCGGCGCATCGATCACCATTTCTTTCCGCCGGCGAAACAAATGAGCGCAGTGTACCGCAGTGACCTTGCAGCCCGATTCAGATGCGATAGGCGGTGAGCGTCATCAGCTTTGCGGTCGCTCGCATCAATGCCCGAACCGGCAGCGGAAGGGTGTGCGCGCCGGCGACGCTCGCGGCCATGCCATGGCGGATCTCGTCGTCGCGCATCGCGGCGACGATCGCGCGGCTGCGGGAATCGCCAGCGGGCAGGCGATCGATGTGCGAGGACAGGTGCTCCTCGACCTGGCGTTCGGTCTCGACGACGAAGCCGAGATTGCTGCGGTCGCCGGCCAGCCCGGCAGCGAGTCCGATCGCGAACGATCCGGCGTACCACAGCGGGTTGGCCAGGCTCGTCCGGTCGCCGAGCTCGGACAGCCGCTCCTGCGTCCACGCGAGATGATCTTCCTCTTCGCGCGCCGCCGCGGCAAAGCACCGCTTGACTTCCGGATCGCGCGCCACCAGCGCCTGGGCCTGATAGAGGGCCTGCGCGCAGACTTCGCCGGTGTGGTTGACCCGCATCAGCCCCGCCGCATGCCGGCGCTCTTCGGAAGTCAGCTCGGCGGCGGCGATGGCGCCGGCCGGATTGGGCCGCGCCGCCGATGCCGTTCCCGCCAGCGTCCGCAAGGCGCGGTCAAATCCGATGATCAGCTCGTCGATGGCGTCAGGCATGAGAAAGGTGCGCGTGCAGACTCGCTACAGGATATCGCGCCCGCCGCGGAAAAAAAACGGGCGTCCAGAGGACGCCCGAGTGATCACTTTAAAGCCAGTTACGCTGAATAACCGTTGCTGGAAACCGATTAGAAATTGTGGATGATGCCCAGCACGAAGCCTTGCGGATCGCCGCCGGGCGCGACTGCGTACCCGTTGACGTTGAACGTGTAGTTCGCACGTGCATCGTTGCGGATCATCACGTAGCCCGCGTTCAGGCTGGTGCGCTTCGACAGGTCGTAACGGTAGCCGATTTCGAAGTTGCTCGAAGCCGAATCCGAGCCATGAACCAGCGAGTTGATGCGCGTCTCGCTGTCCGACGCTCCGCCCTTGCCATCGCCTGCACGGCCGTAGTACACGTACCAGAGGCCGCCGCCCATCGGAATCGTGCCGGAAATGCCCCACATGTCGCGCTTCAGGTCGCCCGTCGGCGTTTCGTATTTCAGGTGCTCGTACATCAGCGCCACTCTGGCTACGCCGAAGTCGTAGCTGCCGGCGAGCGTGAACGCATCGTCCTTGGCAGCGAGCCCGGTGATCCCGGATGACGCGGCGCATGGCGCATACGAAGTCCCAGCCGCGTTGTAGCAACGGATCTTGTCATGCCGCGCGTAGGTGAACCCGGCTTGAATCGGACCATTGTTATAGAACACGCCCGGGAAAAATCCCCAGCTGTGGGCGGTGTTCTCTTTGCTTGCCAGCTGGACTTCCACGGTGAATCCGGACCATGTCGGGCTGTTCCAGCGGATGCTGTTGCTGTAGCGGTCGTCGTAGCCGGCAATCGCTTCGCCACCGATGGCGTTCGAGTTGTTCGCCCACAGGCTGGAGTTGTTGAACAGGCCGGTGTTGTAGTTGTACGGACCCGACGCCCAGATCGGCGTCGTGTCGTCGTACGGCGAGAGCGAGCGACCGAGCCAGATCTGGCCGTAGCTGCCCTGCAGACCGACGAAGGTCTCGCGATTCGCGATCGTGTTGGCATTGCCGGCGCCATTGCCGTCCCAGTTCACCGAATTCTCGACCTGGAAGAAGGCAGTCAGTCCGCCGCCGAGCGCTTCCGTGCCGCGCAGGCCAAAACGAGACGAGTTGCTGGACACGCGGGTGACGGTTGTCGTCGAACCGTCCGCGGCGCCAGCGCCCGAGGCCTTGACGAATTCGAGGTCCATATTGGCACGGCCGTACAGGGTGACCTGTGCGCCGGTTTGCGCTTCTGCCGCGAGCGGCAGCGCAAATGCGCCGGCCACGGCGAGAGCGACGAGTTTCTTATTCATGGAATCTCTCCTCTAACGATAAGATTGGCAAGGATTACGATTGCGCCTGCCACCGGAACCTTCTCAGGAGCAACGGAGAAGTTGACCCAATTGTGCCAAACGCGCGATTCGATAGGCAAGCTAAAACCCCAAGGGCCTAAAACCCCCGTCAATCCTGTTGCTTAATTGCAACAAGGAATGCCTTTTGGACAGAGCGCCGCCCGAGGGTGCGAGCGCGTATAATTCATGCTCCGCCGCCGTTGCGGCGTTTGGCGCGCGAGGCAGGCAAAAAATGGGTGCAAACAACGGCTTGCCGGCCGGATTTCGCGATCCGGACCGTTTCCGCGCGAACGGCGGCGAATGTCTATCCTGCTGCCCGCGTTGATTGCCGGCGTCGTGTCCGGAACCGCGCTTCGTTTGCTGGGTCGCACCGGAGGTTTGCCGTTCGATCGGCCGAACGCGCGCTCGCTGCATCGTGACATCGTTCGGCGCGGCGGCGGCCTCGCGATCTGGATCGGTTGGTGCGCGGGCACCCTCTGGCTTTCGGGCGCGAAGCCGTGGCTTTTGCCGCTGGCCGCCGTGGTGATTGTTTCGTTTTTCGATGACCGGCGCGGCATACCCGCGCCTTTGCGGCTGTTCGTGCAATTGTTGGCGGCGCTCGCCTGGCTTTGGCTCGCGCGGCCGGCGCCCGATCCGATCGTCGCGGCCATCGTGGTCGTTGCCATCGTCTGGGTGGCGAATTTGTACAATTTCATGGATGGCAGCGATGGCCTGGCGGGCACGATGACCGTCGTCGGATTCGGCGCCTACGCCGCCGCTGCCTTCTGGGCCGGAAGCGACCGGGCTTCGATCCTGCTCGCGCTCGTGGCGGCGACGATTCCCTTTCTGCTGGCGAACTGGCCGCCCGCGCGCATTTTTCTCGGCGATGTCGGTTCCGTGCCCTTGGGCTTCCTGGCCGCGGTGTTCGGGGTCGAGGGGTGGCGGCAGGGATGGTGGCCGGGCTGGTTTCCCCTGCTCGTTTTCCTGCCTTTTATCGCGGATGCCAGCGCGACCCTGCTCCGCCGGCTGTTCGGCGGCGAGCGGGTCTGGCAGGCCCACCGCGACCACAGCTACCAGCGGTTGGTGCAACTGGGGCTCGGCCACGCCGGCACGCTGGCGCTCTATGCCGCCCTGATGATCGGCGCGGCGGTCTCGGCGCTGGCCGCGCTGGCTCGCGCGCCGCAGTCCGGATGGTATCTGCTGGTCGTCTGGGCTGCGGCCCTGGCCTTGCTGTTCGGTACGGTGGCACATCAATGGCGCAGCAGAATCGGCGAATGGCATGAGAGTAAGCGCTAACTGGCGAGCTCTGCTGGCGTTCGCCCACGACGTCGTCGCGGCCGCCATCGCGTGGACCGGGCTGTACTGGCTGCGCTTCAATCTCGACTTGCACCAGCCGCAGTTGTCGGACATGACGCGGACGCTCGCCTGGGTCCTGCCGTTGCAGGCCGGCATTTTTCTCGCCTTCGGCCTGTACCGCGGGCTGTGGCGCTTCGCCAGCGTGCCCGACCTGCAGCGGATCGTACTTGCCGTCGGACTCGGCGCGGTGGCGATCCCGGTCGTGCTGGTCATGCTGCGCCTGACGGCCGTCGTGCCGCGCAGCGTGCTGATCCTGTATCCGCTGATCCTGATCTTCCTGATGGCCGGCAGCCGGTTCGCCTATCGCATCTGGAAAGAGCATCGGCTGTACAGTCCGCTGGCTGCGCTGGGCGAACCGGTGCTGATCCTCGGCGCCGGAGAGGCGGGAGCGCGGCTGACCAAGGAGCTCGCGCACAGCCGGCAGTGGCGGGTCGTCGGGCTGCTCGACGACGATCCGGGCAAACAGGGCAGGCTGCTGCGCAACATCAGCGTTCTGGGGCCGATCGTCGAGCTTCCGCTGTGGGTCAAGCGTTTCGGCGTGCGCACGGTCATCATCGCGCTGCCGGCGGCCGCGCACGGCGTGCGCAGGCGGGTCGCCGAGCTTTGCGCATCGGCCGGGGTCGAGGCGCTGACGGTTCCTTCGTACGACGACCTGATCAGCGGCCGCTCGCAACTGACGACGATCCGTCACGTCGAGCTCGACGACATCCTGGCGCGCGACCCGGTCGTGCTCGACAGCGCCGGCTTGAGCGATTGGATCGGCGGCCGTGTCGTGATGGTGACCGGCGCCGGCGGCTCGATCGGCGCGGAGTTGTGCCGGCAGATCGCCCGCTTCCGGCCGCTGCGGCTGGTGCTGCTCGACCTGTCGGAATACGCGCTCTACCAGATCCAGCAGGTGCTGCAGGACGAGTTTGCGGACCTGCCGCTCGCCACGCTGGTCGGCGACGTCAAGCACCGGTCGCTGGTCGAGCAGGTGCTCACGCGCGAGCGTCCGAGCGTCATTTTCCATGCCGCGGCGTACAAGCACGTGCCGCTGATGGAAGAGAGCAACGCCTGGCAGGCCGTCCGCAACAACGCCTACGGCACCTGGACGCTGGCGCGCGCGGCCGCGAGCGCGAAAGTCGAGAAATTCGTGCTGGTATCGACCGACAAGGCGGTCAATCCGACCAATGTGATGGGCGCGTCGAAGCGGCTGGCCGAGATGATCTGCCAGAGCCTGCAGAACGGCGCCACTCAATTCGTCATCGTCCGGTTCGGCAACGTTTTCGGCAGCGCCGGGAGTGTGATCCCCCGGTTCAGGGAGCAGATCGCGCGCGGCGGTCCGGTCACCGTGACGCATCCGGAGATCACCCGCTATTTCATGTCGCTTTCGGAAGCGACACAGCTGTTGCTGCAGGCCGGATTGATGGGGCGGGGCGGTGAAGTGCTGGTGCTCGACATGGGCGAGCCGGTCAAGATCGTCGATCTCGCGCGCGACATGATCCGCCTTTCCGGCGGCGATCCCGCCCAGATCCGCGTCGTGTTCACCGGGCTGCGGCCGGGCGAAAAGCTCTACGAGGAGCCGCTGGCTTCCGGCGAGACCACGCTGCCGACGCCGCACCCGAAATTGCGTATCGCGCAGGCGCTGCCGGGGCACCGCGAGGCCGTCGAGCAGATGGTCGGCTGGCTCGAGCGCGACCGCGCCGCCGGCGACGCCGAGGTCCGCGCGTGGCTGAAGACATGGATCCCGGAGTACGCGCTGCCGGGCGAGGTGCCGGTGCCGCTGGCCGGCGCCGTGCCGCTGTTCGCGCGGCGCCGCGGCTGATCGCCCCGCTCTCGATCAGCGATCAGAGGTTCACGACACCCAGATCGGCGATCGCGGCGCAACTTCGCGCCAGGTCGATCGCGTCCATGCAGCGCGGGTGCGGACACTCGTCGAGTCCGCGTCCGCAGCGGCGCACCCAGGCGATCTCGCGCTTGAACAATAGCCGCTGATCACGGCAGGGGAAAGGATCGACGGTCACCGCACGAAACGGTGCGTCGCGCCAGAAAAGGCCGGCGCCGCTGATCAAGGCCGATCCCGGACCGAACAGCGCGACCGTCGGCACCGAGACGACCCGTCCGAGGTGGGCGACGCCGGTGTCGGGAGCGACCAGCAGGGCGGCCCGGGCGAGCAGGTGCCACAGCTGGGGCAAGGAAAGCGTGCCGGCGTACGAGCGGTGCCTGGCGTCGGGATCGCATTCGCGCACGATCATCTCTTCGCCACGACCCGCCGACCATACCGGCGCGACGCCGCGCGCCGCGAGCCATGCCGCAAGGGCACGCCACTTCTCCGCTTCCCAGCGCTTGAGCGGCGTGCTGGCACCGACGTGCAACACCGCGTAGCGGCCGGACGGTAGCTCGAACGGGGCGGCGGCGGGGTCGCTCCAGTCGCGCCTTGCGTACGGTGCCGGCGGCGGCCCCTTTGCGAGGGTAGCGACCATGTCAGTCCATGCCGCGGGCCGATCCGGATAGCGATGCAGCTCGTCGAACGCCCAGTTCTTGCGCGCCGGCCGGTCGCCGGCGAAGCCGACGATCCAGCGGCTGCCGAGCGCCTGCGCCAGCCAGCTGAAACGGTTGTCGCCCGGAACGAAGGCCAGGTCGAACCCGCGCTCGCGCCACAGCGGCGAGCGCGCCGGTGCGCGCGGGTTCCAGCCGAGCGCGCGTACCCCGTACGGCGCCGACTGGTAGAGCGCCGCGTACGGCTCGGGCAGCGCCATCACGATGTCGGCCGCCGGATGCTGGGCGCGGAGCTTGGCCGCGAGCGAGGTCAGCATCAGCGTATCGCCGAGCAGCAGCTGGTGCGCGATCAGTATCCGTCGCGGCGCGGGCGGGGACTTGCGGCGGCCGAGCGTCGGGACGCGCCGGGCGAGCGCGCGGGCGACGACCCGGGCGCGTCCGGCGAAGCGATGACCGGCGCTATTCGCCATCGCCGTCGACAGCGCGCCGAAACACCGCTTCCATCCGATCGAGCATCGCGGCGAGGCTGAACTTGTCGAGCGCTCGCTCCCTCCCGGCAAGCGCGATACGCCGCGCCAGCGCGCCGTCGGCCAGGACACGGTCGATGCCCGCGGCGAGCGCGACGGCGTTCTCCTTGGCGACGACGACTGCGGTGTGATCGGCGATCGCCGCCTCGCCGATCGCGCCCGCGTCGGTGGTCACGCAGGGCAAGGCCATCAGCATCGCCTGCAGCAGCGCTTGCGGCACGCCCTCGTTGGCGTACGAAGGCAGCGCGAAAACGTCGAGCGCGGCCAGCCAGGGCGCGACATCGTTCTGATTGCCCGCGAGCCGCACGCGGTCGGCGAGGCCGAGCGCGCCGACCTGGGCGCGAAGCGCGTCGCGCTGCGGTCCGTCGCCGACGATCAGCAAGCGCGCGTCGCGGTGCGCGAGCAATGTCATCGCCTCGACCAGGATGCGATGCCCTTTCCAGCTGCGCAAAGTCGCGACGATGCCGATCAGCGGCACAGCCGGCGGCAGCCCGAGCGAACGCCGCGCATCGTCGCGGTCGGCCGGTGCGAAGCGCTCGGGATCGATGCCGGTCGGAATGGAGCTTACGCGGGGCGGCGGCACACCGATGTCGCGGATCAGCTGCGTGCGTATCGCTTCGCCGGTGGTGACGATCTCGGCGGTTGCCTTGGTGTACAGCCATCGCGTCAGCCTGTCGCGCGGCACCGGTGCCGAGATGTGACGTGTGCGCACCAGCGCCGGCGGACCGGACATCGAGCTGCTGGCCAGCGCCGCCAGCCATGCATCGGTCGAACTGTGCGCGTTGATCGCGTCGATCTTTCGCGCGGCGAGGAAGCGCCGCAGCGCGAAGACGCCGCGCGGCCGCTTGCGGCCGATCGGGAGCGCGGTCGCCGGGACGCCGAAGCGCGGCGCCTCGGCAAAAAGGCGCGCTTCGCGCGGGCACGCGATTTCAACGCTGTGGCCGCGGGCGATCATGCCGGCGGCTTCGGTGAGGATGCGGATCTCCTGTCCGCCCCACCCGAGCGAAGCCTCGGTATGAACGATGCGCACTAGCCTGGGACCGCGGCCGCCGGGGAAAACTGGATCCGGTGCAGCTTGGCGTAAAGGCCGCCGCGCGCGAGCAGCTCGCTGTGCGTGCCCTGCTCGACGACCCGGCCGGCGTCGAGCACGACGATGCGGTCGACGCGCTCGATCGTCGACAGTCGATGCGCGATGACAATCGTCGTGCGTCCGCGCATCAGCGCGTCCATCGCCGCCTGCACATGGCGCTCCGACTCGGAGTCGAGCGCCGACGTCGCTTCGTCGAGGATCAGGATCGGCGCGTTTTTCAGAATCGCGCGCGCGATCGCGAGCCGCTGCCGCTGCCCGCCGGACAGGCGCAGGCCGTTTTCGCCGATCAGCGTGTCGAATCCATCCGGCAGCTCGCGGATGAAGTCCAGCGCATGCGCGGCCAGCGCCGCCTTTTCGACGGCCTCGCGCGAGGCGCCGGTCATCGCGCCGTAGGCGATGTTCGCCGCCACCGTGTCATCGAACAGCGTCACCTCCTGGCTGACCAGCGCCAGGTGGCTGCGCAGATTGGCCAACGTCAGTTCGTCGATGTCATGACCGTCGAGCAGAATGCGGCCGGCGCTGGGCTGGTAGAAGCGCGGGATCAGGTTGATCAGCGAAGTCTTGCCGCTGCCCGACGGGCCGACCAGCGCCACGCTTTCGCCGGGCGCGATCGTCAGGCTGACGTCCTCCAGCGCGTCCTTGTCGGCGCCGGCATAGCGTGACCACACGTGCTCGAACTTGAGCTCACCGCGCAGCCGCGCGATTTCGACGGTCCCGTGGTCGGCCTCCGGTCGCTCGTCGATCAGGCCGAAGATGCTTTCGGCCGCCGCGAGTCCGCGCTGGATGTTGGCGTTCACCCCGGACATCGACCGCAGCCGGTCGAGCAGGGTCAGCAGCGCGATCACGTAGGAAGTGAAGCGCGCAGCGTCGAAGCCGCCGGTTTCGCTCTGCTTCAGTGCGAGGTAGACGATCAGGCCGACCGCGCAGGCGCCGACGAATTGCAGGAACGGCGAGCTGGCAGCACTTGCCGACGATTGCTTGCTCATCGACTGGCGCAAACGGTTCGCGCCGGCGACGGCGCGTGCCCGCTCGTAGGCCTGGCCGCCGAAGATCTTGACCACGCGCTGCGCGCCGACGATTTCCTCGAGCACATGGCTCATCGAGCCGGTGCGCTGCTGCACATCGCGCGCGACGCGGCGCAGCCGCCGGCTGAAATAACGGATGACGACGGCGACTGCCGGCAAGATGATGATCGATACGAGCGTGAGCTTCCAGTTGAGCCAGAACAGGAGCCCGAGCGTGCCGGCGATCGTCAAGGCACTGCGCACCGAAGTGGTGATCGCCGACGAGGTGGCCGCGGCGAGCTGGTACGCATCGAACGTGAACTTCGAAATCAGCCGGCCCGACGACTGGGCGTCGTAGTACGGCGTCGGCAGAGAGAGCAGCCGATCGATCATCTCGCGCCGGAGGTCGAACACGACGCGGTGGCCGGTCCACGCCATCCCGTACTCGGACATGAACGAGCCCAGGCCGCGCAGCAGGAAAACCGCGACCACCGCCAGTGGCAGCTGCACCGTCATCTCCGGATCGGGGTTCTGCAGCTTCTGGATGATCGGCATCACCATGTAGGCCATCAGCGTGTCGCCGGCGGCAACGATGAGCATGCCGATCAACGCCAGCGCGAACGCCCACCAGTAGGGGCGGACGTAGGTCAGCAGACGCCGATAGAGGGCCAGGCTGGGCGACACGGCGGGACCGAGGGGGCCGGCGCTTGGTTTTGCTCAGGCTGCCGGCGGTCGTATGAACGGGCGGCGATTATAGCGCAGCACTCTTCGCCGGCTCGGTCCGCGCGGCGTGCGCCGCGGCCAACAGATCGCGATACAGCAGCACCAGCTGCAAGGTCATCGCATCGGGCGTCAGCGGCAGCACCGCTTGGCGCGCGCGCTCGCCGCGCCCGGCGCGCGCTTGCGGATCGGTCAACGTGCTCATGTGCGCGGTCAGCGCGTCCAGATCGCGCGCTTCGCACACGTATCCGGCGTCGTGCTCGACCACGAGCTCGGCGGCGCCGCACCGGGTGCTGGTCACGACCGGAAGCCCGCAGGCCATCGCCTCGAGCGCGGCATTCGGACACGGGTCATACAGCGTCGGCAGCACGAACACGTCAGCGGCGCCGTAGAACGGCTTCGGATCGTCCTGCGCGCCGACCAGCGCGACCCGGGACGCAACGCCGAGCCGCCGCGCCAGGCGCTTGTAATGCCCGAGCGCCTTGTCGCGGCCAACGACCAGCAGATGCGTGTTGCGGGGCAGGCGCGACAGCGCGGTGAGCGCGGCGGCAACCCCTTTGCGCACGTAGCCGGAGCCGACCAGGAGGAACAAGGTCGCATCCTGCGGCACACCGAGCTTCTGTCGCATCGCATCGCGATGCGCGCGCAGCTTCGGCGAAAACGCTTCGCTGTCGACGGCGTTGTAGACGACCGGCAGACGCTCGTCGGGCAGCCCGAAGCGATCGCGGATGTCGCGCCGGACCATCTGCGAGTTGCAGATCACCGCCTTCAACAGCGGGCTCGCGAACAGCCGCCGCTCGATCGCCAGCACATAGCGATGATAGGGGCTGAGCTCGGTAAACCAGCGCCGCAGCGTCGACGCGCTGCGCAAGCGCTCGTCGAGCCACGTGCGGTGCACGCCGTCCCCGGCGCGATAGACGTCGCAGCACAACAGCCGCTCGTGCGACTGGACGAGCTCGGGCGCTTTTTCGGTGACCGCACGGCAGACGGCGCGGGCAAAGCCCCAGTCGCGCCAGAGACGGCCGATGTGGAACGGATCGCAGAGCACCGGCTCGATCAGCTGCAGCCTCGTCTGCGGCCATTCGCGCGTGTACAGCGAGATCGCTACGCCGCGCTCGAGCAGCGCCTCGAGCGCCGCCTCGACGAAACGTTCGGCGCCGCCGTAGGGGGTGTAGCGCTGGCGGATGATCGCGAGCCGCAGCATCGCGTCAGCCGCCGGTCTCGGCAAGAAGCGCGGTCAGCGACGCGTGCACGCGCGCGACCGGCAGCGTCGTCAGGCATTCGGAGATCTTGCCGCCGCCGCAACCGTCGTTGCCGCACGGCCGGCACGGATGCTCGGTCGACGCGACGATGCGGTGCGGCACCTGCCACGGTCCCCACTCGATCTCGCCGCTCGGGCCGAACAAGGCGACAACCGGCGTCTGCACCGCCGCGGCGATGTGCATCGGCGCCGAATCGACGCCGACGAAGGCGCGCGCTTCGCGGGTCAGCGCCGCAAGCTCGGACAGGTCCAGTTGTCCGCCGAGATCGACGACATGCCTTCGGGTGGACTCGGGCATCGCGGCGAGGATCGCTTCGACGAGCTCGCGCTCGCGGGGGTCGGGCGCGCCGGTGAGCGCGACGCGCCAGCCGTCGGCAGCGAGCTGCTCGAGCAAGGCGGCGTAGTGCTCGGCGGGCCAGCATTTGAACAGCCAGCGCGAACCGGGATGGAGCTGGATGAAGCGTCCGGGCTCGAGGGCGTTCCGTGCAAGCAGCGTGCGCACCCGCGCGGCTGCCGCGCTGTCCGCAGCGAGCACCAGCGCCTTGTCACCGGGCGCCGGCTGGACGCCGATGCGGCGCAGGCTGTCGAGATTGCATTCGACCGTGTGACGCGGCGTGCGTCGCGGCAGCCGGTAATAGTGGGTGAAGCTCGTGCGCCACAGCCAGTGCGCGCGATCGAGGTGGCGCGCGACGCTGTAGCGCGGACGCAGCAGCCGCGACAGCCATGCACCGCGCGGATGCTCGGTCAGGTGAACGATCAGATCGTAGCGGCGTCCGCTCAGCGCCGACAGCAGCGCGCGTTCGGCGCGCGCCTGCCGGACGGCGCCTTGCCGCTTCCAGTCGCGGTCGACGAAGTGCATCTGCGCAATCGCCGGATGCCCGGCGAGCATCGCCGCGGTTTCTTCGTACACCAGCGCGTCGATTTCCACGGCCGGGGCGGCGCGCTTGAGCACGGTGAAGACCGGTGAGGCAAGCAGAACGTCGCCATGGTGGCGGAGCTTGGTGACCAGCGCGCGGTGAACGAGACCGAGGTCGACGGGGTCCGGCAGCGGGCTCGGCATGGAGGCAAGATAGCAAAATGCCTTGTTCGATACAACGCGACAACGCCTCGCCAGTTAGGGCTTACTCGTTGGCGCAGCGGCGCTCGTATTCTATTCGGGCGCCTTCAAGTACAATCGCCGCAACTCGAAGCGACCGATGAAATCCGTCTCGATCGAGGTCGGCTCGTCCGCCCTCAAAGCCCAAATCCTGGCCGAGGCGCTGCCGTACATCCAGCGCTTTCACGACAAGGCGATCGTCATCAAGTACGGGGGCAATGCGATGACGGAGCCGGCGCTGAAGGCGGGATTCGCGCGCGACGTCGTGATGCTGAAGCTGGTCGGCATGAATCCGGTGATCGTTCACGGCGGCGGACCCCAGATCGGCGACCTGTTGAAGACGATGGGCATCCACAGCGAGTTCCGCCAGGGGATGCGCGTCACCGATGACAAGGTGATGAACGTCGTGGAGATGGTCCTGGGCGAGCTCAACCAGGAGATCGTCGGATTGATCAACCAGCACGGCGGACGCGCGGTCGGATTGACCGGCCAGGACGGCGCGTTCATCCACGCCCGCAAGCTGCTGCTGAAGAGCGAAACCAATCACGGCGAGCTCGTCGACATCGGGCTGGTCGGCGAAATCGAGAAGATCGATCCGGAACTGATCAATCTGCTCGATTCGCGCGACTTCATTCCGGTGATCGCGCCGATCGGCGTCGGCCACGAAGGCGAGGCGTACAACATCAACGCCGATCTCGTCGCCGGCAAGCTCGCCGAGACGCTCAACGCGGAAAAACTCGTGCTCATGACCAACACTGCCGGGGTGCTCGACAAGCACGGCAATCTGCTGACCGGCCTTTCCGCCAGCGAGATCGAGGCGCTGTTCGCCGACGGCACGATTCACGGCGGCATGCTGCCCAAGATCGGCTCGGCTCTGGACGCGGTCAAAAACGGCGTCAAGAGCTCGCACATCATCGACGGCCGCGTCGAGCACGCGCTGCTGCTGGAAGTGCTGACCAACGAGGGTGTCGGAACGATGATAAGCGCGGACTAGCCGATCGGGCTCAAGCAGCGAACGGTCGTGGCGAAGCTGAAGTCGCGATTCGGCAGCATCGGGCGCCACGCCGCGGTGCCGCCGATTTGATCAGGGAGCGGGAGAATGGCGAGCAAACCGGGAGAGCGGCGGCTGCAAATCCTGCAGACGCTGGCCGCCATGCTGGAGACGCCGCGCGGCGAGAAGGTGACGACGGCCGCACTGGCGAGCCGCCTGGATGTCTCGGAGGCGGCGCTCTACCGTCATTTCGCGAGCAAGGCGCAGATGTTCGAGGGACTGATCGAATTCATCGAGACGACGCTGTTCTCCCTGGTCAATCGCATCACCACCGAGTCGACCGACGGCGTCGCGCAGGCGTCGCAGATGGTGGTCGTGCTGCTCGGCTTTGCCGAAAAGAATCCGGGGATGACGCGCGTGCTGATCGGCGACGCGCTGGTCAACGAGGACGAACGCCTGCAGGCGCGCATGAACCAGCTGTACGACCGGGTCGAGGCGGCGCTGCGACAATCGCTGAAGATCGCGCAGGCCGGGGGCGCCTGGGCCGGCGATCCGGTCGCCGACGCCAACGTGCTTCTCGCCTTTGTCGTCGGACGCTGGACGCTGTTCGCCAAATCCGGATTCAAGCGCCTGCCGCAGGACGGCTGGGACGCGCAGCGCAAGTACCTGTTCGCTTAAAGCAAAAGCGAAGGCTACGCCGCGCGCACCGTCGACGGCGCGATCCGGCACCCCGAGATGCGCCACTTGCCGTCGGGCTGTTTTTCCATCGTGTACAAGGCGACGCGCACGGTGTTGTCGGCGTCGATCAGGCGCAGCGGCTGCACGACGATGCCGTCGATCATCGCGCCTTCCAGAAACTCGACGTAGCGCGCCGACTCGAGCGCGGCGTACGCCGCATCGACCATCGCGAGGAAGCTCGCGGCGTCGCCGAACTGCTGCTGGATACCGGGCGAGGCATAGCCGAACGCCTTGTCGGCATCGCCGGCGACGATCGCCGCCCGTTGTGCGGCAATGACTTCCTGGATCGCCTGCCATTCGGCGGCCGTCGGTGCGGTTTGCGCCGGCGCGGCGGCGCCGATCCAGCAGGCGACGACGACGGCGGCGAGTCCCGCGATCGCGCGGCTCACGGTCCACCGGCCAGGCGCGGCGCCGCTCATTGCGCGCTCGTCCCGCACACCGGACACGCCGGGTCCTTCAGCACCCGGACCTCGCGCCACTCCATCGTCAGCGCATCGACCAGCAGCAGGCGGCCGGCAAGCGAGCGGCCGGCCGGCGCGATCAGCTTCAAGGCTTCGGCCGCCTGCGTCGCGCCGACGATGCCGACCAGCGGCGCAAATACGCCCATGACCGCGCACCGCGTCTCCTCGAAGTCGCTGCCCTCGCCGAACAGGCAGTGATAGCAGGGCGCGGTGCCTTCGCGCGCGTCGAATACCGCGATCTGTCCGTCGAAGCGTATCGCCGCGCCGGAGACCAGCGGCCTTTTCGCGGCCACGCAGGCACGGTTGACCGCGTGCCGCGTGGCGAAGTTGTCGGAGCAGTCGAGGACGATGTCGGCGGCGGCGGCGAGCGGTCCGAGCTCGTGCGGACCGACCCGTGTGGCGACACGCTCGATGCGGACCTCCGGATTGACCGCGGCAAGCCGCTCGCCGGCGGCGTCGACCTTCGGCCGTCCGACGTCGGCGGTGCCGAACAGGATCTGCCGCTGCAGATTGGTCAGATCGACCTCGTCGGCGTCGACCAGGGTCAGCGTCCCGACGCCGGCGGCAGCGAGAAAGTGGGCGGCCGGGTTACCCAGGCCGCCGACGCCGACGATCAGCACATGCGCGTCGGCAAAGCGCTGCTGCGCGTCGATGCCCAGCTCGGGCAGCAGCACGTGCCGGCTGTAACGGAGCAGCTGCGCGTCGTCCATCGTCGTTTTCCGTTGCCCGCTCGTTCGAAAGCAAAAACGCCCGGACGAACCGGGCGTTTTGCGCTGCCAAAAGTCGTCGCTTACTGCGGCGTTACCGCGGCGGCGACCGCCTTGGTCGAGGCGATGACCGGAAGACCCTTCAGGCGGTTCAGCGCCTGCTTCAACTGAAAGTCATCGGTCGAGCCGAATTCCAGACGCGGTTGCGGCGCTTCCGCCTTCTTCGCGTTTTCCTGCGTCTTTTCGACCGGCGTCTTGATCGACAGCGTCGCCGCGCCCTCGGCACTGGCGATCGGCGTCTTGCCGTCGAGCAGGTGGTGGTCGAGGTTGGCTTCGCGCAGCCGGTAGTCGCGCCCGTCATCGACCGCGATGTCCGGCTCGATGCCCTTGGCCTGGATCGAACGTCCGCTCGGCGTGTAGTAGCGCGCCGTCGTCAGCTTCAACCCGGCGTTCGGACCCAGCGGGAGGATCGTCTGCACCGAACCCTTGCCGAACGTCTGCGTGCCCATCACTACGGCGCGCTTGTGGTCCTGCAGGGCGCCGGCGACGATCTCCGAGGCCGACGCGGTGCCGCCGTCGACCAGCACGACCATCGGCACGCGCTTGACCGCGGCGGGCAGGTCCTTCAGGTAGTCGTCGCTGCGCCCGCGCAGATAGTCGCCCTTGTTCGAGGAAAGACGCATGCGCGCATCGGAGGTGCGGCCGTCGGTGTAGACGACCAGCGAATCCGCCGGCAGAAACGCCGAGGCGACGCCGACCGAAACATTCAGCAGGCCGCCCGGGTCGCTGCGCAGGTCGAGCACCAGCCCGGTCAGCTCGCCCTGCTTGTACAGATCGCGGATCGCCTTGGCGACGTCCTCGCCCGTGTGTTCCTGGAACTGGACGACGCGGATATAACCGTAGCCCGGCTCGATCATCTTGGCGCGAACGCTACGGAAATTGATGATCTCGCGCAACAAGGTGAATGTCAGCGGCGTTTCGGCGTCCTTGCGCGCGATCGTCAGCACGATCGACGTGCCCGGCTTGCCGCGCATTTTCTCGACCGCCTTCGACAGCGGCAGCCCGCGCGTGGAAAGGTCGTCGATCTTGACGATCAGGTCTCCGGACTTGATCCCGGCGCGGAAGGCCGGCGTGTCCTCGATCGGCGATATCACCTTGATCAGTCCGTCCTCGGCGCCGACTTCTATCCCCAGTCCGCCGAACTTGCCCTGGGTGTTGATCTGCAATTCCTTGAAGGCGTCGGCATCGAGAAAGTCCGAATGCGGGTCGAGCCCGTGGACCATCCCATTGATCGCTTCGCGAATCAGCTTGTCGTCCGGCACGACTTCGACGTAGTCACTCTTGATGCGGCCGAACACGGCCGAGAAGAGCTGCAGATCCTCATAGGGGATCGGAAGCTTCGCCTCGCGCTCGGCCAGCGCCGAGAAATTGAGGCTGAGCAGCAGCCCCAACACCGCACCGATAGCGATCAATCCCGCCTTTTTCCAGCCATTACCCATGTTTGCCTCGTTGTGTCGCGATTGCGCGCATCGCACGCAATCGCCCGGTATGCCGGTATGCGGCGGCCCGAGTGTTGAAAGTCGCTGCGCTCGCTTCCCCGGGCGCGGTCCTCTCGCCGCCGGGTTGCTGCGCAATCATTGCCGGATTGACGTGCGATCCACCGAGCCGGACCGCCGCTACTCCCAGGATTCTTGCGTCGAAGTATACGCCCGTTTCCCGGGCGCCAGCGCCGACGCCCGTCAGGATTCCCGGCCGGCGATCGACCCGACCCGCGCGTTACTCCGCGAGCTACGTGGACTCGCGCGCAGCCGGCAAGTTCCCCGGGCCCCAATCCGCGGTAGTGAACAACATGCGGGGGCATCCGGAAACGCCTGTTCGGGAAAGAAAAGCTCGGTCGCTCCCGGCGCCGGCGCGCGGGCCTAGCCGGTGATGTCGAAGAGCGCGTGCCCGGTCATTTCCGCCGGCTGCGGCAGGCCCATCATCGCCAGCAAGGTGGGCGCGATGTCCTGCAGCGCGCCCGGGCCGCGCGGCGTCGCGGCGCGGCCGACGTACAGGCAGGGCACGAGATTGAGCGTATGCGCGGTATGCGCCTGACCGGTCACGTCGTCGTGCATCTTCTCGGCGTTGCCGTGATCGGCGGTGACCAGAACCTCGCCGCCGCGTGCGCGCTGCGCAGCGACTACTCGGCCGACGCAGGCGTCGAGGGCCTCGATCGCGTGCGTCGCCGCCTCGAGCTTGCCGGTATGGCCGACCATGTCGCCGTTGGCATAATTGCAGACGATAGCATCGTAACGGCGCGATTCGATCGCGGCGACCAGCTTGTCTGTGACCTCGAAGGCGCTCATCTCGGGCTTCAGATCGTACGTCGCGACCTTCGGCGAGGGGACCATGATGCGGTCCTCGCCCGGATAAGGCTTCTCGACGCCGCCGTTGAAAAAGTAGGTGACGTGCGCGTATTTCTCGGTCTCGGCGATGCGCAACTGGCGCAAGCCGCGTTCGGCGACGACGGCGCCGAAACTGTGGGTGATCGTCTGCGGTGGGAAGGCGACCGGCAAGGCCGTGAATTCGTCGCCGTAGCTCGTCAACGTGACGAATGCGCCGAGCCTGGGGACGCGCTCGCGCCTGAACCCGGTAAACGAAGCGTCGGTCAGCGCCCGCGTCATCTGCCGGGCGCGGTCGGCGCGGAAATTCATGAAGACGACGACGTCGCCGTCATCGATGCGGGCGCCGTCCCCGATCTTGGTCGGTTTGACGAACTCGTCGTTCTCGCCGCGCGCGTAGGCAGCCGCCAATGCCGCCGCGGCGTCGGGCGCCGAATACGGTGCGTCGGCGTCGACGATCAGCCGATACGCCGCCTCGATGCGCTCCCAGCGCTGATCGCGGTCCATCGCGTAATAGCGGCCGACGATGTCGGCGACGCGGCAGCCCGGGCGCCCGGCGCACGCCGCGTTCATGTACTGGAGCGAGGCTCCGGCGCTGCGCGGCGGGGTGTCCCGGCCGTCGAGAAAGGCATGCACGGCCACGCGCGGCGCACCGCCGTCCGCCGCCATCGCGACCATCGCCGCGATTTGCCGCTCGTGGCTGTGCACGCCACCCGGCGAAACCAGGCCCAGGATGTGCAGAGTCGATTTGCTGTTTCGCGCCGTCGCCACTGCCTGGACCAGCGCCGGATTGCGCACGAATTCGCCGGTCTCGATCGCATGGTCGATACGCGTGAACTCCTGATAGACGACCCGGCCGGCGCCGATGTTCAGATGGCCGACTTCGGAATTTCCCATCTGCCCGCGCGGAAGGCCGACGGCGAGCTCGGAGGCGTCGATCGTCGTATGCGCGCAGGAGCGCCACAGACGGTCCCAGTTCGGCTTGACGGCACGGCTGATCGCGTTGTCAGGCGCATCGTCGCGACACCCGACGCCGTCGAGAATCAGCAGCACGACGGGAACGACCGGTGCCGCGGCGGCGGGATGTTCGGTCATCGGGGAATTGGCGATCGCGCTCGAGGTCAGAGGGTTTACGCTATCATTTTACCTTTATCCCCTGCATCGGCCGCGCACCGCGGCCGGCACCCGTGTCGATACTTCAGTTTCTGCAGAACAACTGGCCGCTGGTTCTGGTCATGCTCGTTTCCGGAGCGATGCTCGCGTGGCCGCTGATCGGCAGCCCGCTGTCCACGATGCGCGAAATCGGCGCCGTGCAGGCAACGCAGCTGATCAATCGCAAGGACGCGCTGATCCTCGACTTGCGCGAGGCCAAGGAATACGAAGGCGGCCGCGTTCCCAATGCGCTGCATATCCCGCTGTCGCAGCTCGCCAGCCGGGGGAAGGAGCTCGGCAAGTTCACCGCGCGGCCGCTGATCGCGTATTGCAGTCGAGGCAATCGCAGCCGGAGTGCGGCCGGCGCGTTGACCAAGCTCGGGTTCAAGGAAATCTACGCATTGCGCGGTGGCTTGCGCGCCTGGACCGAGGCGGGGCTGCCGCTGGAGAAGGGGTCCTAGTGTCCTGTGCCGTAAATTCGCTCGATAGTTCGCGGCGAAATCCGGTGCCATGCGGCGTTGCGCGGCCTCACCGTACCACGAGGTACGCTTTCGGCCGCGCGCCTTGCCTGGCACCCGATTTCATCCGCTCCTTTATCTTCGGAACTTACGG
>Ga0207657_10000693_pt1 | contig 35842 bp, 30 predicted proteins | sample KBSC33metaG_FD_184316 | JGI IMG/M metagenome (GOLD analysis project Ga0207657, IMG submission 184316) | Corn rhizosphere microbial communities from Kellogg Biological Station, Michigan, USA - KBS C3-3 metaG (SPAdes) (version 2) | ecosystem: Host-associated > Plants > Roots > Rhizosphere > Soil ...
TCTGAGAGCGACAGGACGGGGATGTCGAAGGCCTCGCAGAGCTGCAGGAACCGGGCGGCCTTGTCCGAGGCGTCGCTATCGATGGCGCCGCCGATGTGCATCGGGTTGTTGGCGAAGACCCCCATCGGGCGGCCCTCGACGCGAATAAAGGCGGTGACCATGGCCAGGCCGAACTTGGGCCGCAGTTCCAGCACGCTGCCCTCGTCGGCGATGGTCTCGATCAGCTTGCGGATGTCGTAGACGCGCAGGCGGTTCTCCGGGATCGCGCGGCGCAGCAGGCGCTGGTCGGCGCACGACCATTCGGCGAGCGGCCCCTGGAAATAGGAGAGGTATTTCTTGGCGACCTGCACGGCCTCCGCCTCGTCTTCCACCAGCACGTCGATGGTGCCGTTGGCCTGCATCACCTTGATCGGCCCGATTTCTTCCGGGCGGAAAACGCCCAGGCCGCCGCCTTCCACCATCGCCGGGCCGCCCATGCCGAGCGCGCTGTTCTTGGTGGCGATGATCACGTCGCAACAGCCGAGGATCGCCGCGTTGCCGGCGAAGCAGCGGCCGGAGTTCACGCCGACCAGCGGCACGGTCCCCGACAGCTTGCCCCAGAACTCGAACCCGCGCGTGAAGCCGCCGCCCTCCGTGTCGCCGGGCCGCCCGCCGCCGCCCTCGGTGAAGAACACCGTCGGGGTCTTCCAGCGGTGGATCAGCTCGCTCATCCGGTCGAGCTTCCAGTGGTTGTTGGCGCCCTGGGTGCCGGCCAGCACGGTGTAGTCGTAGGAGAGCACCGCCGTCCGCGCCCGGTCCTCGGGAAAGCGGTCGCCGTTGACGCTGGCCCAGCCCATGATCATGCCGTCGGCCTGGGTGGTGCGGATCAGCTCGTCCAGGCTGTGCCGCCGCCGCCGCGCGGCCACCACCAGCGGGCCGTACTCCACGAAGCTGCCGGGATCGACCAGGTCCTCGACGTTCTCCCGCGCTGTGCGCTGGCCGGTCTTGCGCCGGCGCGCCACCGCATCGGACCTGGCCGCGTCGAGCGTCAGCGCGTGACGTTCCAGCACCTCCGCCAGGTCCGGCCGGATGTAGTCGAGGTCGACCGCCTCCTCCTCGCCGCCGGCGCCGCCCTCGATCTCGGCCTCCTCCAGGAAGGCCAGCGGATGATCCTCCAGCACGGTGTCGCCGGCGGCAACCGTCACCTGGCGCACGACGCCAGAGACCTCGGCGGTGATCACGTGCTCCATCTTCATGGCTTCCATGATCATCAGCGGTTGGCCCGCACGGACCTCGTCCCCGACCGCCACCGAGACATTGATCACCGTGCCTTGCAGCGGCGCGCGCAGCGGCTTTGTCCCCTCGGGGCCTTCCGGCTTCCCTTCATCCGCAGGCTGATCGATCTCCTGCTTGCCGAGCGCCAGCACCGCCAGCGGATCGACGGCGTCGACCTGGTAGCCCACCTTGGCCGAAGGCGCCGCCGCGGCCCCCCGCGCCGCGGCGTCGAAATAGAGCTTCGGATGGGCTTCGGGCGCACCGGCCAGTTCGCCCATGTGCTCTTCGATGAAGCGGGTGTGGACCTCGCCCGCCGCCACGGCCGGCAAGGCCAACAGGTTCTGCAGGAAGGCGATGTTGGTGGCGGACCCTTCGATGCGGAATTCGCTGAGCGCCCGGTAGGCCTTGGCGACCGCCCGGCTCAGCCCTCCGGCCCCGGCATGGACGATCAGCTTGGCGAGCAGGCTGTCGAAGCGCGCGCTGGTCCGGTAGCCGGCGTAGCCGAAGCCGTCGATCCGCACGCCCGGCCCCGACGGCGTCTCGAAGGCGGTGAGCAGCCCGCCGGCGGGCCTGGCCGACCCGTCCGCCGCCATGGTCTCGAGGTTCACCCGCGCCTGGACGGCGTGTCCCCGCGGCGCCGGCACGTCGCCCTGGGTCAGGCGGAGTTCGGCGAGCGTGCGGCCCGCCGCGATCTGCAGCTGCAGCCGCACGAGATCGAGGCCGGTGACCTCCTCGGTGACGGTGTGCTCCACCTGCAGCCGCGCATTGCCCTCGATGAACACATAGCGCTCGCGTTCAACCAGGAACTCCATCGTCCCCAGGCTCCGATAGCCGGCGGCTTCGCCCAGGCTGACTCCCGCCGCAAAAAGCTGTTCTCGCAAAGCCAACGGCAGCATGTCGGCGGGCGCGATCTCCACCACCTTCTGCCGCTGGCGCTGCAGGCTGCACTCGCGGTCCCAGAGGTGGCTGACGCTCAGGCCATCGCCGACGATCTGCACCTCGATGTGCCGCGCGTGGGGCAGGAACTGCTCGACGTAGAGCTCGCCATTCCCGAACGCCGCCTTGGCCTCCGAGGCGCAGCGCTCGAAGGCCGCCTCCATGTGCGACGCCTCGGTCACCGGCCGCATGCCGCGCCCGCCGCCGCCGGCCACCGCCTTGACCATCACCGCCCCGCCCTTGCCGAGGCTCGCGAAGAAGGCCCTGGCCTCCTCCAGCGTCGTGGGCCCGTCCGTCCCCGGCAGCACCGGCACGCCGCATTGCTGCGCCAGGGCGCGGGCCCGGCCCTTGTCGCCGAACAGCTCCAGGGTTTCGGGCGTCGGACCCACGAAGATCAGGCCCGCCTCGGCGCAGGCGCGCGCGAAGGCGGCGTTCTCCGACAGGAACCCGTAGCCGGGATGCACCGCGTCGCAGCCGGCGTCCTTCGCCGCCGCGACGACCTCAGCGATGTCCAGATAGGCGGCCGGGCCGGAGCCGTTCAGCGCCGCCGCCTCGTCGGCCTTCTTGATATGCAGAGAGCTCGCGTCGTCCTGTGAATAGACCGCCACCGTCGGCACGCCCATCTCCGCGGCGGTGCGCGCGATGCGGACGGCGATCTCGCCGCGGTTGGCAATCAGAAGCTTCTGCACGTGGCGTCCCCGTTTGAACGAGCGGTCTGCCGCCGCCTCGGGGATATCATGCCGTTGCTAGCGCGGACGTCACAAGATGCTCCCCCAGGGGGAGCTGTCAGCGAAGCTGGCTGAGGGGGTTCCATCAACCGGCTCTTCGGCTGAAACCCCCTCCGGCGCTTCGCGCCGCCTCCCCCGGCGGGGGAGGAGCGGGCGCTCACGTCTTAAGCTGGCTCCGGTCGATCGGGAGGCTACGGATGCGCTTGCCGGTCGCGGCGAAGATGGCGTTGCAGAGCGCCGGCAGCACCGGCGGCAGGGCCGGTTCGCCAAGGCCCGTCGGCGGGTAGTCGGTGATCACGAACTTCACCTCCACCGCCGGCGCGTCGGCCATCTTGAGCAGCGGATAGTCGGTGAAGTTCGACTGCTTGGCCGCCCCGCCCACGATGGTCACCTTCTGGAACATGGCGTGCGAGATGCCTTCGATGGCCGCGCCCTGCACCTGGTTCAGCGCCCCGGCCGGGTTGACGATCTGGCGGCCCACGTCGGCCGCGACCCAGACCTTCTGCGGCTTGACCGCCCCGTTTGCGGCGACCGAGGCCTGCACCACCTCGGCGAAATAGCCGGCGTGGCTGTAGTGGAATGCGACGCCCATGCCTGTGCCCTTGGGCAGCTTGCCGCGGTTGGCCCAACCGGACATCTTCTCGACGGCCGCCAGGACGCCGCGCATGCGCGCGGCGTTGTAGCCGGAGGGGCCCTCGCCCACCATCGGCTTGTCGCCCAGGAGCTTCATGCGGAACGCCAGCGGATCGGCGCCCGCCGCATGGGCCAGCTCGTCGATGAAGCTCTGGTTGACGAAGGCGATGGCGTTGGAGCCCGGCGCCCGCATCGGTCCGGTGGGCACGCCCAGCGGCATGGTCGACTGGTCGATCTTGCAGTTCGGCACGAAGCGGGCCGGGAATTCGGTTCCGCCCATTCCCGCGCTCGGCGCGACCTTCGCGCCGTCGCCGAAGGTCACGAAGTGGTTCTGCCAGGCCACCACATTGCCCGCCGCGTCCACGCCGCCCTTGAAATAGTGGTAGCCCGCGGGGCGGTAGAAGTCGTGGTGCGTGTCGTCTTCGCGGGTCCAGAGCAGCTTCACCGGAGCCCCGGCTTCGCGCGCGATCCAGGCCGCCTCCACCATGTAGTCGTTGGAGAGCCGGCGGCCGAAGCCGCCGCCCACGCGCGTCATGTGGACGGTGATATCCTCCGGCTTGATGCCGAGCGTCGAGGCGACCAGCTGCCGGCCGGGTTCCGGGTTCTGGCTGGGCGCCCAGATCTCCATCTTCCCGTCCTTGAAGCTCGCCGTGCAGTTCTGCGGCTCCAGCGGCGCGTGCGCCAGGAAGGGATAGGAATAGGCCGCCTCGACCGTCTTGGCCGCACCCTTCAGCGCGGCGTCCACGTCGCCGTCCTTGCGCAGGTTCATCTGCGGCGCGCCGGCGTTGAGTTCCGCGGCCCGCTTGTCGAAGCCCGCGGTGCTCTGCTGGGCGGTGGGATGGTCCGCCCACTGGGTCTTCAGGGCGTTGCGGCCCTTCCGCGCCGCCCACCAGCTGTCGGCCACCACCGCCACGCCGGGCAGCAGTCCGTCGAGCTTGGTCCCGCCCTCGACGACGAACACCTTCCTCACGCCCTTGACCGCGCGCGCCGCGTCCAGGTTGGCGCTCGCCACCTTGGCGCCGAACACCGGCGCCTTCTCGAAGGTCGCGTAGAGCATCCCCGGCACGCGCACGTCGATGCCGAACATCGGCTCGCCCTTGACGATCCGCGCGACGTCGTACTGCGGCGTCGACTTGCCGATGATCTTGTAGGCCTTGGGATCCTTCAGCGGCACGGTCTTCGGGTCGGGCGCGGCGACGCCGGCGCACTGGCCGGCCAGGGAGCCGTAGCTCGCCTTGCGGCCGGTCGAGACGTGGATCACCTTGCCCGCCTCGGTGCGGCACTCGCCGGACGGGCAGTTCCAGGCGGTCGCCGCGGCGTTGACCAGCATGGCCCGCGCCACCGCGCCCACCCGGCGCAGGTCGTCATAGTTCATCGGTGTCGCCAGGCTACCGCCGGCGAACTGCCGCGGATAGAGCTTGGGATCGCAATCGGCCTGCTCGATGCGGACGTTCTCCCAGGGAACGTCCAGCTCCTCGGCGATCATCATCGGCAGCGAGGTCTTCACGCCCTGCCCGATCTCCGGGTTCTTCGCCATGATGGTGACGATGCCGTTCGGCGCGATACGGACATAGGCGTTCAGCGACTGCGCGCCGGCCGTTTCCGCCGCTTCCGCCTTGGCGGCGATGCTGAAGGACAGCACGAGGCCGCCGCCGACGACGGAAGCCTTCAGGAGGTCGCGCCGCGAGGCGCCGGTAATTTCAAGGGTCATGGCGTTCACGCCTTCACGGGCTGGCCGGAGGCCTGCTTGATCGCCGCGCGGATGCGCGTGTAGGTGGCGCAGCGGCAGATGTTGGTCATCGCCGCATCGATGTCCGCGTCCGTGGGCTTGGGCTTGTTGGCCAGCAGCGCCGTGGCGGCCATGATCTGGCCCGGCTGGCAGTAGCCGCATTGGGCCACGTCCAGCTCCATCCACGCAGCCTGCACCTTCTTGCCGATCGGGTGGGTGGCCATCGCCTCGATGGTGCTGACCTTGGCCGCGCCGACGGCGCTCGTCGGCGTTACGCAGCTGCGCGCCGGCTTGCCGTCGATGTGCACGGTGCAGGCCCCGCAGGCGCCGACTCCGCAGCCGTACTTGGGACCCAGAATCCCCAGGCTGTCGCGGAGCGTCCAGAGCAGCGGCGTGTCCGGATCGACGTCGGCCTCCAGGACCTTGTCGTTGACGTTGAGCTTGATAGCCATGCCGCCCTCCGGTGTTCTTGGCAATTCTAGGGCTGCACGGCCCATTGCAGCAAGAAAAGAGCGTTATGTAGACCGGCTACCTAACGGTCGGGAATTCGACGCGGGCCCGGAAGCCGTCCGACTCGAAGGCGAAGGTGACCTCGCCGCCCTGGTTCTTGAGCACCTGGTTGAGCAGCCGCGAACCGAAGCCCTGGCTGTTCGGCGGCGTGACGGGCGGTCCGCCGGCTTCGCGCCAGGCGAAGGCCGCCCGCCTCTCCAAGGGCGGCTCGACGCTGATCGCCACGCGGCCGGCGCGGTTGGACAGCGCGCCATATTTCACCGCGTTGGTGGCCATCTCATGAAGCAGAAGGCCCATCCCGGCCGCGATGTCCCCGCGCACGGTGATGTCGCCGAGCGCCGGGTCGAGATCGAAACGCCCTTGTCCGAAGGGCGCGACCGAGATCCTGATCACGTCCGCCAGGCTGACGGGCCGGCCGGCGGAGGCTGTGACCAGGTCCTGGGAATTGGCCATCGCCTGCAAGCGCGCGGTCAGCAGCGCCTCGAATCCCTCGACGGTTTCCTGGCCGCGGGCGGTCTGGGCCACGATCGCCATCACCACCGCGATGCCGTTCTTCGCCCGATGCGCCAATTCGCCCATCAAGAGGGCGCGGCGCTCCTCGGCGGCCTTGCGGTCGGTGACGTCGAGCGAGGTTCCGACCACCAGCTTCGCCTGTCCGGCCCCATCGGTCGCGACCCGCGCGTTCGCATGGATCCAGCGGGTCTCTCCGGCCGGCGTCACCACCCGGTGCTCGATGGAATAGTCGCCGCCCTGCGGCCGATCGCGCGCCTCGATGAACGCCTCGCGCACCTTGTCGACATCGTCCGGATGGACCAGCGCGAGGTAGCGCTGCACGGTCAGCTCCGCGTCGGCGGGAAGCCCGAACAAGGCCTTGTTACGCTCCGACCAGGTGACCTTTCCCGCCTCGATATCCCATTCCCAGAACCCGAGCCCGGTCGCCTCGACGGCCACCTCCAGCCGTCGCCGCTGCTCCTGCAGCTCCGCGGCCATCTCCCGGCGGTCGGTGACGTCGACCTGCAGCCCGTCCCACAGGATGATTCCGTCCGGCTGCTCTCGCGGCATGGCGGCGAGCCGGTGCCACCGCACCTGGCCGTCCGCGCGCCGCATCGCGACCTCCACGTCGAACGGCTGCCGACTGGCGCGCCCCTGCGCTTCGGCGGCGTCAAAGGCTGCGCGGTGCTCGGGCAGGATCATGTTGAAGAGCAGATCCGGGTCGGCCATAGCCGCCTCGCCCGTGACGCCGTTCACCCCCAGGCAGCGGGGTCCGGCGAAGACGAAGCGGCGGGCCCCGTCCGGCTTCACCTCCAGGACGAAAGCCATACCGAGGGACGCCACGTCGGCCGCCGGCCTCACGATCGGGTCCTCGCCTGCGAAGTCCTTGCCCTTACCGTTCACCGGCTTCGTGCATCCCGCCCAACCGGGCCGCAATCTGGAGCGACCGCGAGGGGGCGGCAATAGCAGATGAACTATGGTTGAGCTTTGTACAGAGGCATGCGGCTGATCGCCTCAACGGCTTTGAAGCGACGCCTGGCTCTAAGGCTTCGGCAGGACCACCACCGCGTCGGGCAGCTCGTTGGGGTTGCCGTCCGGCCGCGGCGGGAAGCGCTCGGCCAGGACGTCGGCGCAGAGCCCGACCGCCGCGGCGAAGCCGGCCTCCGGCTGGCCCCGCTTGAGGCCTTCGGTCAGCGCCGCCATGGCGCGATCCCAGACGTGCGGCTCCACATGATCGGCGATGCCGTCGTCGGCGATCAGTTCGGCCATCCGTTCGCCTAGCGAGACGAAGATCAGGACACCGGTCCGCTCCTTGGTCAGGTGCAGGTTCTTGGCGATGAACTGCTCGGCCGCGCGCCGCTGCACCCGCAGGCGCTTGAGGCTCCTGGGCGTCAGCGCCCGACGCACCGGCGGGATCGAGACGACGACCGCGGTGACGATGAACAGCAGCGCCTGCAGAGCGATTGCGCCGACCAGCGCACGACGGACCGCCGACTCGATCGCCGCGCCCACGTCCGAGGCGCTCCAGGTTGCGAACAGGTCGGGGATGGTCACATGCACCCCGCCGAGCAGAAGGATGGCGGGCGCCAGCAGCGCCACGCCCGCGCCCCAGGCGATCGCGGTCTCGCCATAGTGCGAGCTTTCCTCGGTCACCACGCAGTAGATCTCACCCGTCGTGCGGGTTTCGGCCTGGCGCACGGCCGCCTCGATGGCGGCTAGGTCTGAGGGGGAAAGCGTTTTCATCACCAGCTCCCCGACGAGCCGCCGCCGCCGAACGAGCCGCCGCCACCGGAGAAGCCGCCGCCGCCTCCCCAGCCGCCACCGCCGCCTCCGCCCCAGCCGCCGCCGCGACCGCCGCCCATGAACAGGAACGGCAGCCACCAAAGGCCGCCCATTCCGCCGCGCCGTCCGCCGGCGCGAAGCAGGCCGGAGATGACCCAGAAGACGATCAGTATGATGATGAAGACTGGAATGTGCGGCCGCACGCCGCCATTGTCGCGCACCTGCGCGATCGGACGCTCGGCCGCCTGGGCGACGTTGGCCTTGGCCTGGTCCTCGGGCAATCCAACCTGGGCGATGATCGCCTCGGCGCCGTCGACGACGCCCTGCTCCATACGGCCCTGCTTGAACTGCGGCAGCACCTTTTCCTGCAGGATGACGCTGGTGAGCGCGTCGGTCAGCACCGGCTCCAGGCCATAGCCGACCTCGATGCGCACCTTGTGCTCGGAGGGCGCCACCAGCAGGATCGCGCCGTCGTTGACGCCCTTGCGCCCGAGCTGCCAGGCGCGGCCCAATTGATAGCCGTAGTCCTCGATCTCATGGCCCTGCAGGTCGGGGACGGTGGCCACGACCACCTGATGTCCGGTCCGGGCTTCCAGGTCGGCGAGTTCGCCGTCCAGCTTCTGCGCGGTGGCGGCCGACAGCATGTGGGCGTCGTCCACCACGCGCCCGGTGAGCGCCGGGAACTTCGGAGCCGCGGCGAGGGCCGCCCCCGCAAAGGCGAAGACGGCGAGCGCCGCGATCAGCAGCCCTCCCCCGCGACGGAGGAGGGCGCGAGGGGCCGTCGTCACTTGCTCGCCGGAGCCGCGGGCGGCGGGCTGCCGGGGGCAGAGCCGGGCGCCGGCGGCGGGGCGGTGTCGAAGCTCACCGTGGGCGCGGTCTGCGCCTGGGCGGTGGCCGAGAACAGCACCATCGGCTTGGAGCTGGAGTACATGGTCTTGGCCCATAGGATCTGCGGGAATGTGCGAAGCGTCGTGTTGAAGTCGCGGACGGACTGGTTGTAGTCGCGCCTGGCGATCGCGATGCGGTTCTCGGTGCCCTCGAGCTGGCTCTGCAGGGCCAGGAAGTTCTGGTTCGACTTCAGGTCGGGATAGCGCTCCTGGATCATCATCAGGCGGCCGAGCACGCCCGATAACCTGTCCTGCGCCTGTTCGAACTGCTGGAACTGGGCCGGATTGGTGATCGTCGAGGCGTCGACCTTCACCTGGGTGGCCGAGGCGCGGGCCTCCGTCACCTCGACTAGGGTGCTCTTCTCCTGGGCCGCGTAACCCTTGACGGTGTTCACCAGGTTCGGGATCAGGTCGCTCCGGCGTTGGTACTGGTTCTGCACCTCGGCCCACTGCGCCTTGGCGGCCTCTTCCTTGGTCGGAATGGTGTTGATCCCGCAACCGGCTAGGATCAGCGGCGCAAGCATGAGCAGGGCGACGCGTGCGAGGCGGGACTTCAGTCGGGTCACGTTTGTCTGGCTCCCCCAAAAGCTCGTGGTCGAGCTTGGTCCTGATGATATTTGGCCCCACCGTCACTCCGACGCAACGCCGGTCGAGATGACGTTTCCGTAACGCGGCGCGAGGTGGGCCCATGGCGCCGGTGCGCCCCTATTACGCTGAGCGGGGCCTGAGCGCCGCCTTTTACGACACCGTCACCGGGGCGGACCCGCGGATCGGCGGCGATGCGGACATCTATGCGAGGCTCGCACAGCCGGGCGACTCGATCCTTGAGCTGGGGACCGGCACCGGTCGCCTGGCCTTCGCGCTCGCCGAGCGGGGCTTCACCGTCACCGGCGTCGATATCGCCCCGGCCATGCTGGCTCAGGCGAGCGCCAAGCGCCGCGATCTCGATCCGCAGCTGGCCGCGCGTGTCGAACTGAAGCGCGGCGACATGACCGCGCTCGACCTGAAGCGCACCTTCGACCTGGTGATCTGCCCGTTCTTCACCCTGGCGCACGTCCCGCGCGGAACCGCGTGGCGCAACACCTTCGCCACAGCCGCGCGGCACCTGAAGACCGGCGGGATCGCGGTGTTCCATCTCCCGCTCGTCGAGTTCATGCGCCAGCCGCCGCCGGACGATCCGACGCGCCCGGTGTTCGACCACCCGACGCCCAGCGGCGGGCGGCTGGTGCTGTTCATCCGTGAACGGATTTTCCGCGAAGCGGTCGGCCGTTTCGACCAGGTGATCGAATATGTCGAGGTCGACGCGCGGGGCTCGGTCGTCCGCCGGTCGCCGGAGCGGCTCACCTATTACATCACCGACCCTAGGCCGCTCGCCGCCGCGGAGGGCCTGACGCCCGACCCCCAGCCGATCCCGTTCGGCGAGGTCGGCGAGATCTGGGTGTTCCGCAAGACCGGCGGCTAGGCCGCGCGCGCCGACGCCCTCAGTGGAAGGTCTGCGCCACATGGACGATGCGGTCGGAGGATGGCCGGCCCGCCAGGCCCTGGGTCGGCGCCACTGTGACTTCCAGCACCCCTTGCGTCACCTCCGCGTCCGGCTCCCGGCCGGCGACCAGCCGAACCTTTAGGATCCGGTCGAGCATCCGCCGGCTGCCGGAGTGCTTGGTCATGCGGACGACAGCCTCGCTGGTCACCATGGCGCTGTCGGCGATCAGGGCGGAGGACGCCGGCGTCGCCTCCGCCTCGAAGGGGATCAGCCGCCGCGCCGCGCGGCTGGCCCGCGCGCTGGCCAGGGCCAGCCGCTCGAACAGAGCCTGCGGCCCCATGATCGCCAGCCGCAGCGGACTGCCGACGCCGGACAGCGCCGCGGCCGAACCGCCCGGCCGCTGGTCGGTGAAGAGCGTCACCCCGCCCAGCCGCGTTGCGCGCAGCACCGGCTCGCCCAGGTCGTTCTTGTAGATGGTGTCGCCGCGCGGCCCGGGCTGCGGCTTCAGGGCCCAGACCTCGTAGCTGTTCTCGAATTTCAGCAGCGGTCTGGCCTGGGTGCGGTCCAGGGTGAAGACATCGCCGTCCTCGGTGACATAGCGGGCGATCGGCGGGGCCGGGAACTGGCGGCCGTCGGCCGGCCGGTGGCCGAACAGGCCCTCGCGCAGGCTCTCCACCGGACCCGCGGCGACCGGTTGGGCGAACCCGACGGCGGCGCAAAGCGTGGCCATGCAGACGACCTTGGAACAGATGGGTGCAGAAGCCCGTGGCTTGGCCGTCATGACGCCCAATGGGATGCCGAGGGAGTAGGGCGCTTTTTGGACCGGCGTACGGCGCTCACCAGACGCGGGTCTTTCTAACCGACCAGGTACTGTCCGCCATTCAGCGACAGTGTCGTTCCGGTCACATATCCGGCTCGCTCGCCCGCCAGGAAAGCGACCATGTCGGCGATCTCGTCGCCGCGCCCCAGCCGGCCGACCGGAATCTGGCTGATGATGCCCTCGAGCACCTTCGGGGGCACCGCCTGCACCATCTCGGTGTCGATGTAGCCGGGAGCGATGACGTTGACGGTGACGCCCTTCTTGGCGTTCTCCAGCGCCAGCGCTTTGGAGAAGCCGATCATCCCGGCCTTGGCCGCCGAATAATTGGTCTGGCCGACCTGCCCCTTCTGGCCGTTGATCGACGAGATGTTGATGATCCGGCCCCACTCGCGTTCCCGCATGCCCTCGATCACCTGGCGGGTCATGTTGAACAGGCTGTCCATATTCACCCGGATCACCTCGCTCCATTGCTCGGAGGTCATCCGATGGAACACGCCGTCGCGGGTGATGCCGGCGTTGTTCACCAGGATGTCGATAGGCCCCAGCTCCGCGGTCACCGCGGCCACCGCCTGCTGGCAGTCGGCGATGTTGCCGACGTTGCCCTTGACCACCATGGCGCCGGTTTCGCGCTTCAGCGCCTCGGCCGCGGCGTCGTTGCCGGAGTAGCCCGCGGCGACCTTGACGCCGTCGGCGGTCAGCCGCTCGACGATCGCCCGTCCGATGCCACGGGTTCCACCCGTGACCAGCGCCACCCTGGCCATTCCGTTCGTCTCCCTATGGGCGGGCGCCGGTTGCTCCGGAGCTCCGCAAGCGCCTCAGATCTTCTCGACGCACATGGCCACGCCCATGCCGCCGCCGACGCAAAGCGTGGCGAGGCCCTTGGACGCGTCCGTGCGCTTCATCTCGTGCAGCAGCGTGGTCAGGATCCGTGCGCCCGAGGCGCCGATCGGGTGGCCGATGGCGATGGCCCCGCCGTTGACGTTCACCTTCTCGGGATCGAGGCCCAGGTCGCGGACCACGCAGATCGACTGCGCCGCGAACGCCTCGTTGGATTCCACCAGGTCGAGGTCGGCGACCGTCCAGCCGGCCTTCTCCAGCGCCTTTCGGCTGGCCGGGATCGGGCCGGTGCCCATGATCTCCGGGTCCACCCCGGCGTGCGCCCAGGACGCGATCCGCGCCAGCGGCGTCAGTCCACGCTTCTTGGCCTCGTCGGCGCTCATCAGCACCAGGGCCGCGGCCCCGTCGTTCAGGCCCGAGGCGTTGGCGGCCGTGACCGTGCCGTCCTTGGCGAAGGCGGGCTTCAGGCCGGAGACGCTATCCAGCGTGACGCCGTGGCGGATGAACTCGTCCTGGTCGACGGTGATGTCGCCCTTTCGGCCCTTGATCGTCACCGGCGCGATCTCGCCGGCGAACCGGCCGGCCTTCTGGGCGGCCTCAGCCTTGTTCTGCGAGGCCACGGCGAAGGCGTCCTGGTCGCCCCGGGTGATCTGCCAGCGGCTGGCGATATTCTCGGCGGTCTGCCCCATGTGGTAGCCGTGGAAGGCGTCCCACAGGCCGTCCTTGATCATCGTGTCGACGAAGGAGAAGTCGCCCATCTTCTGGCCGTTGCGGATGTTCGCGGCATGCGGCGACTGACTCATGCTCTCCTGACCGCCGGCGATGACGATGTCGGCAGAGCCGTCCTGGATCTGCTGGGCGCCCAGCGCGATCGCCCGCAGGCCCGACCCGCAGAGCTGGTTCAGGCTCCAGGCCGGGCTTTCGACCGGGATGCCGGCGTTGACCGCCGCCTGGCGGGCGGGGCCTTGGCCGGCGCCCGCCTGCAGCACCTGGCCCATGATCACCTCGTCCACCTCGGAGGCCTGGATGCCGGCGCGCTCGACGGCGGCCTGAATGGCGATCTTGCCCAGTTCATGGGCGGGCAGGCTGGAAAGCGCCCCGTTGAACGAACCGACCGGCGTGCGGGCGGCGGAGACGATGACGATGTCGCTCATGGCGAGGGTTCCCTGACGGCGGAAAAAAGCGGCCCTTCCCCATCTATTGGGACGCGCCCGGTTTTCCGCAAGCCCGCTCGGCGGTTTGGCGCCGATTGCCAATCGCCTCGCATCCGCGATACTGCGGTGCGGAAACGTGGGTCCGCGACCTCAGTGACCCGGCAAAGGATTTGGGATGGCCGACAGCCAGGATAGCGCCGCCCCCGGCGAGCGCGTCGTCATCAAGAAGTACGCCAACCGGCGGCTCTACAACACCGCCTCCTCCAGCTACGTCACCCTCGAACACCTCTCCGAGATGGTGAAGCAGAACATCGATTTCGTGGTCTATGACGCCAAGACCAACGAGGACATCACCCGCTCCGTCCTGACGCAAATCATCTTCGAGGAAGAGAGCCAGCAGGGCCAGAGCCTGCTGCCCATCCAGTTCCTGCGCCAGCTGATCGGCTTCTACGGCAACTCCATGCAGGCCTTTCTGCCGAGCTATCTGGAGCTGTCGCTGGCCAGTTTCACCGAGCAGCAGGAGCGGATGCGCAAGCAGTTCCAGGCGATGGGCCACACGCCGGGCGTCGGCGCCTTCGACGAGCAGGTGCGGCAGAACCTGGCGCTGTTCGACCGGGCGATGAAGATGTTCTCGCCCTTCGCCTACGCGAAGGCCGACACGCCGCCCCCCGCCGCGCCGCCGCCGCGCGCCGAGCCGGCCGCGCCGGCCGCCGACGAGGCCCTGAGCGCGCTGCGCAAACAGATGGAGGAGATGCAGGCCCAGATCGAGAAGCTGGCCAGCAAACGCTGAAAGCCAACTCGACGCCTGGCCCGGGTGCTGCATAGATGAGGCCATGAGCTCGCCGATCGATCCGCTGCGCAGATCGCCCAACCTCCGCCGGACCCGCAAGTCGGCGGCCGAGGTGGTCGATGGTCTGGAGGCCGGATCGGAGAACGCCGCTCCCGGCTTGCCGGTCCCGGTCGGCCCGGCGCGGACGATCCCGCCGAAGACCCCTGCGGCCGGCGCCGCCTCGATCGAAGCCCAGTTGATCGGCGAGCGCCGCGGCCTGCGCGCCGGGGCTTCTGTCATCGATGAGGCGAAGACGACCTACAACCGCACCGAATGGTCGGGCTCCAAGGACCGCCGCGCCCCCAAGGGCCGCGCCGCCAAGACCAAGGTCTAGCCGCCGCTCAGCAGCCGCGCCACCTCCGCCTCGAGCGCCGCCACCCGCCGCTCCAGCGCGGCAATCCTCGCCTCGGTCGGGCTCGCCGGCCCAGGCAACGGCGTAGAGACGCCGGCCCGCGCCGCAACCTCGGCCGCCGGCGCGCCCAGCAGCTCGGCAAAGATCGCCACCTGCCCGGCCGAAAGCTCCCTCTGGTCTTTGAAGACGAGCGCCAGGTCCTCTGCGCTCAGGCCGGCGCCGGCCGCCAGCACATCGCGCGACAACCCACGCTCGGCGAGGCGCGCGTCGAACCATTCTGCGTCGAAGAACAGGGCCATGGCCCCTTATAGCCCGACCGGCCGAGACTGGCGCCGGTCTTGCTTAACCATGTCCTAGATCCTCGGTCGGGCCCCGGTTCATGCTGCAAGTCCTCTTCCGCTTCGTTGATGTCTCGGTGGTCGTGCTGATCCTTTCAGCCCTCACCTGACCCGGTCCGAATCCCGCCAGCCGCGGCCGGGCGCATCTGCCAAATTCGGCTCCGAGCAGGAGACCAAAGACATGGCTTCGATCATCAGGGACATCCTCATTGACGCGCCGGCCGACAAGGTCTGGGACGCCGTCGCCGATTTCGGCGCGGTGCACACGCGTTTCGCCCCCGGCTTCGTCGTGGACACTCAGCTGGAGGACGGCGCGCGGGTCGTCACCTTCGCAAACGGCGTGGTGGCGCGCGAGTTGTTCCTGGGCGCAGACCACGAGGCGCGACGCCTGGCCTATTCGGTCCGCACCGAGCGCTTCGAGCACCATAGTGCGAGCTTCCAGGTCACCGACGCCGGGGAGAGCCGCAGCCGCCTTGTCTGGACCGCCGACGTGCTGCCGGACACCATCGCGCCGATGGTCGCCGGAATGATGGAGCAAGGCCTGAAGGCGGCCGCGCCTGCGCTCGGCCGCATCCCGGCCTAGACTTCGTCCACCCCGCCGGGATTGCGCGCGCGCGACTGCAGCCAGATCACCCCGAACAGGTCGGAGAGTGAGGCCCATAGCCGACCAAGGTTGGTGTACTTCGAGGCGCCGGTCTGGCGATGGCGATGGTTCACCGGACGGAAGGCGATCTCGTAGCCCTCGCGCCGCATCAGGGCCGGCAGGTAGCGGTGGATGTGGTCGAAATAGGGAAGCCGCAGGAAGGCCTCGCGCCGAAAGGCCTTCAGGCCGCATCCCGTATCGGTCGCCGTGTCGTTCAGCACCCGGCGGCGCACGCCGTTGCCGATCCGCGAGGCGAGCTTCTTGGCGTAGCTGTCCTGCCGCTTCACCCGCTCGCCGCCGACCAGCGCCAGCTCGGGCGGTCCGGCGACCAGCAGGTCCACCAGGCCCGGCGCGTCGGCCGGATCGTTCTGGCCGTCGCCGTCCAGAGTGACGATGATCGATCCCCGGGCGCCCAGGATTCCCGAGCGCACCGCCCGGCTCTGCCCGGAGTTCTTTCGGTGGGCCAGCACCCGCAGCTGCGGAATCTCGCCCGACAGCGCCTTCAGCGCCGCGCGCGTGCCGTCGCGGCTGGCGTCGTCGACGAAGACCATCTCGTAGCTGCGGCCCTTGAAGGCCTTTGCGATCTCACGCGCCAGGGCCGGAGCGGCCCCCTCCTCGTCGAACACGGGGACGACCACCGAAATCTCGGGTGCGGACAGACGGGCGGTGGCGGCCATGGGCTTCCCATAGCTGAAAAGCTGGCCTTGGGAAGGATCGTGCTATCAGGGCCGTCATGACGCTCGAGGGTCAATTGGCGCGCCTCAGCCACGGCTGGCGGGGACCGGCGATGGCGGCGCTGGTGGCCTTCGCGGCCGGCCTGCCCGGTCTGTTGGCCATCCCGCCGCTCGATCGCGACGAATCGCGCTTCGCCCAGGCCACCGCCCAGATGCTGGAAACCCATGACTTCGTGGTGATCCGCTACCAGGACGAGCCGCGCTTCAAGAAGCCGGTGGGCATCCACTGGCTGCAGGCGGCCAGCGTTTCGCTGCTCTCCAGTCCCGAGGCGCGTGACATCTGGGCCTATCGGATCCCAAGCCTGTTGGGCGCCATGCTGGCCGCGGCGGCCTGCGCCTGGGGGGCGAGCGCCTTCTTCGGCCCGCCCGCGGGGCTGCTGGCCGGCGCCATGCTGGGCGCGACCTTCCTGCTCTCGACCGAGGCCCTGATCGCCAAGACCGACGCAGTGCTTTGCGGCGCGACCACGCTGGCCGTGGCGGCGCTGGCTCGCCTCTACGCCGAGGCGCGGGACGGGCCGCCGGCAGGTCGCCGCGCCTGGGTGCTCTTCTGGCTCGGCATCGCGCTGGGCGCCCTGGTCAAGGGGCCGATCGCCCCGCTGGTGGCGGCATTGGCCATCGTCGCCTTGGTGGCCTTCGACCGCAGGCCAGCCTGGCTCAGCCGCCTCAACTGGATCTGGGGCCTGATCATCGTGGCCGCGATCGTCGGACCCTGGGCCGGGGCGGTGACCGTCGCCACCGACGGCGGCTTCTGGACGGCGGCGCTGGCCGGCGATCTCGCGCCCAAGCTCGCCGGCGGCCAGGAGACCCATGGCGCGCCGCCCGGCTATCACACCGTGCTGGCGCCGCTGCTGATGTTTCCGATGACCCTGATGCTGCCGGCCGCCGCGGTGACCGCGGTCCGTCGGTGGCGCGAGCCGGGCGTGAAATTCGCGCTCGCCTGGCTGATTCCCAGCTGGCTGCTCTTCGAAGCCATGCCGACCAAGCTCGTGCACTACACCCTGCCTGCCTATGGCGCGGTCGCCTGGCTCGCCGCCGCGGCCCTGACTCAGGCGGTCGGCCCGCGCTCCCGATGGGCCGGGGCGGTGCTCGCAGGCCTCGTCGGCGTCGCGCTCTCGGCCGGCTGCTTCTACCTCGTGAAACTCTACGGCGATGTCACCGACATCCCCGCGGCCGCGCTCGCCGCCCTGCTGCTGGCGGCGGCAGGCCTCGTCGGCGGCTATCTGCTGGTTCGCCGCGCGCCCGCCGCAGCCGTCGTGGGGGCGGTGGGCCTGGGCGTCGCCGGCCACGGCGCGCTGGCCGCCGGCCTGGCGCCGCGGCTCAGCCCACTGTGGCTTTCGGCCCGGGTAGAGCGGTCGATGGAGAAGGCCCTGCTGCTGCCCGACCAAGGCATCGCCGACGCGCCCGTCACCGTCGCCGGCTATGCCGAGCCGAGCCTGGTGTTCGCACTCGGGACCCCCACCGAACTCGCCGGGCCCGAGGACGCCGCCCAGGCGATCGCCGAGGATCGGCCGGCGGTCGTCGAGCAGCGGGAGGAGGCGGATTTCCGCAAGGCCCTTTCAGCCTATCGCGCGCAGGCCCATCTGGTGGCGACCATCAAGGGCCTGGATTATTCGGACGGAAAGAAGATGACCCTGCGTGTCTATGAGGCCGCGACGCCCAACGGCCCGGGAGCCCAGCCATGACCCGCCCCATCGAGATCGTCGAGGTCGGACCGCGCGACGGCCTGCAGAACGAAAAGGCCGTGTTGGATATCAGCCAGAAGCTGGAGTTCATCGGCCGTCTGGAAGCCGCCGGCGCACGGCGCATCGAGACCGTCTCCTTCGTCAATCCCAAGCGCGTGCCGCAGATGGAAGGCGCCGAGGAGATCTCCGCCGCCCTGCCGAAGCTAGCCGGCCAGTCGCGCATCGGCCTCGTCCTCAACGAACGCGGCTGGGACCGCTGCGTCGCCGCCGGCTGCGACGAAGCAAATGTCGTGGTCTGCGCCACCGACGGCTTCGGCATCCGCAACCAGGGCGCTTCGGCCGCCGAGCAGACGGCTGCGATGCAAACGATCGCCGCGCGTCAGAAGGCCGAGGGCGGCCCGCCCATCACGGTGACCATCTCCGTGGCCTTCGGCTGCCCGTTCGACGGCGAGGTCTCCGAGGAGCAGGTGCTGCGCATCGTCCGCGCGGCCGCCGAATCCGGCGTCGCCGAGATCGCGCTCGCCGACACCATCGGCGTCGCCGACCCCTGGCTGGTCCGCCGCAGGGTCGAGGCCACCCGCGAGGCGGCGCCCGGCCAGCGGCTGCGGATGCACTTCCATGACACCCGCAACACCGGCCTCGCCAACGCCTACGCCAGCGTCGAGGCCGGCGTCGACGTGCTGGACGCCAGTTGCGGCGGCCTGGGCGGCTGCCCCTTCGCGCCCGACGCCACCGGCAACATCGGCACCGAGGACCTGGTCTACATGCTGGAGCGGGCGGGCTTTTCGACCGGCTACGATCTGCCGGGCCTGATCGCCACCGCTCAGTGGATGGCCCAGGTCCTGCGCAAGCCGCCGGCCGCGTCCGTCAGCCGCGCCGGCGTGTTCCCGCTCCCGGCCGCCTAAGGCCGCACGGCCACGAACAGGTCCTGCCCGCCGTCATATTCTTGCGGCGGAGCCCAGGCGCCGCGCAGGAGGCTTTCGATGCGCAGGCCCGCGTCCGCCGCCGCGGCTTCGATGGCCGGCCGCTGGTGGCCGATGGCGCGTTCGGGATAGCGCCGATCGATCACCGCCGAGGCCTCCTCGAATGGCTGGAAATCGAACACCTCGGAGTGGTCGCGGCCCGGTTCCAGGGCGAAGGCGGTGAACGCCAACCGGCCTCCAGGTTTGAGCACCCGGGCGCACTCCGCCAGATAGCGCTTCACGCCCGACATCCGCATGTGGGTGAAGACCGAAGTCGCAAAGGCGACGTCTATGGAGCCCTCCGCCGCCGGAAACACGGTGTCGAGCTCGGCGACCTTGCCCGAAGCGTTGTATTCGCCGTTCCAGACGTCGAGGTGTTCGAAGCGCATGTGCGGGGCGTGGGCGAAGCGGCGGCGGCAGGCCTGGATGCCGCGTCGTGAAATATCGAACCCCACATAGCCGCCGGTCGCGCGCAGGAAGGGGCTGAGTTGCTCGGCCACCCGCCCATTGCCGCAGCCGATGTCGAGCACCCTGTGGTGCGGCTGCAGGCCCGCGTGGTCGCGCAGGTTGCGCAGAAGCTGCGCCCCAACCGCCTGGAAGTCGCCGTCGCCGACGTTGTGTACGAAGGCCCAGGGCTCCGCCCGCCGCGCCGGATCGGAAAGCCGGGCGGGAAGGCCTCTCAGGTCGAGCAGCGCGCCGGCCGCCGCGCGGCGCAGGCCGGGCGGCGCATAGTCGCTGAGCTTTCGAAGGATGTGCGGGGTCATGGCGTCTGTCCCCGCGGTGGGCCTAGCCGGCCCGGCCTCTGAACCGCCACATCACCGGGCGGACGACGGCGGCGCCGACGACCACGGGCGACAGCAGGCAGGCCACCAGCCATTCGGCGAGCCCCTGCGCGCGCTTGCGGAAATAGCGGGCGAGGCCGACGCCCTTGTGGAACTCGACGCGCAGCGGACTGGTCAGGCTGGTGTGGCCCAGGTGGATCACTTCGGCCTTCGGATGGAACAGCACCCGACCGCCCATCTGGCGCACCCGCCAGCAGAGGTCGACGTCCTCCACGTGCAGGAAGTACTTCTCATCGAAGCCCTGCAGGCAGTCGAAGTCCTCGCGGCGCAGGCAGAAACAGGCGCCGGAAATGGTCGGCACGGCCGTCGCCTGGTCCGGAACCGGCTCGGTCTCCCAATGCACTTCGTGGCGCCGCCAGGCGGGGACCTTTTCGGCCAGGCGGCTCAGCGACAGGATCGCCGCCATCAGGGTGATGTCGCCGCGCCGCGCCCCGCGCTGCTCGGTGAGGTCGGAATTGAGCACCCGCCCGCCGACGATGGTCGGCACCGGCCGGTTCTCGATCTCGCGAACCAGCTCGGAGATGCAGCGCGGCTGCAGGAAGGCGTCGGGATTGAGGAACACCAGCAGGTCGCCTTGAGCGGTGCGCGCTCCGAGGTTGGCGCCACGCGCGAAGCCGATGTTGCCGTGGCCGCTGACCAGCACGACCCGCGGATCGCGCTCCGCCAAGGCGCGAAGCCCCGCCGCGTCGGCTCCGGACGAGCCGTTGTCGACGACCACGAACTCGTCGACCAGGGGGTCCTTCAGCACCCGTTCCACGCTCTCGTCCAGGGCCGTCCCGGTCATGTAGACGACCATGACGACGGACACCGTGCGGCGGCTGGCGAGGAAGGCCGAGCTGGGCGCAGACTCCTGGGCGACGATCGGTGCGGCGATGCCGTTCATCCAGCCTCCATGGCCCCAACCCTGCGTGGGGGCGGTGAGTCGGCGAGCCCAGCCTTGCGCGCAAGATCGGGCGGACTGGCCTCCAAGGCAAGCGCGTTCGCCGCCTCCGTAAGGTCCGCGACCTGCTGGCCGTCGGAGCCCAGCCGGCGCAGCGCGACCTGCCCCAGCTCGGCCTCGCGCCGCCCGACGACGGCCAGCACAGGGACCTTCGCCAGGCTGTGCTCACGCACCTTGTAGTTGATCTTCTCGTTGCGCAGATCGAGCTCCACCCGCAATCCCTTGGCCTTCAGCGCAGCCGCCGCCTCTCGCGCGTAGTCGTCGGCGTCCGACGTGATCGTGGCGACGACAACCTGAACGGGAGCTAACCAAAGCGGGAATGCGCCGGCGAAATTCTCGATCATCACCCCCAGGAACCGCTCCAGCGAGCCGCAGATCGCCCGGTGCAGCATGACCGGCCGCTGCTTCGTCCCGTCTTCGGCCACGTACTCGGCGTCCAGTCGCTCGGGCAGCACATAGTCGAGCTGCAGCGTGCCGCACTGCCACGTCCGCCCGATCGCGTCGCGCAGGTGGAACTCCAGTTTAGGGCCGTAGAAGGCGCCCTCGCCGGGCAGCATCTGCACCTCGCAGCCGGCCGCAATGGCCGCCCGCTCCAGCTTCTTCTCCGCCACGTCCCAGACCTCGTCCGTGCCGAACCGCAGCTCGGGCCGTAGCGCCAGCTTCACCGAGTCCAGCTCCAGCCCGCAGTCGCGGTAGACGCTCTCGAGCAGGCGCACGAACTTCGTCGATTCCGCCTCGATCTGGTCCTCGCGGCAGAAGATGTGCGCGTCGTCCTGCGTGAAGGCGCGCACGCGGAAGATGCCGTGCAGGGCGCCGGACGGCTCATACCGATGACAGGCGCCGAACTCCGCCATGCGAAGCGGCAGGTCGCGGTAGCTCTTCTGGCCGTGGTTGAAGATCTGGACGTGGCCGGGGCAGTTCATCGGCTTGACGGCCAGGATCTCGCCCTCCTCCGTCTCGCACGTGAACATGGCGTGGCCGAATTTCTGCCAATGGCCCGATTTCTCCCAGAGCTCGCGGTCCATGAGCTGGGGGGCCTTGACCTCCACATAGCCGTCGTCGTCCAGGCGGCGGCGCATGTAGGCCTCCACCGTGCGGTAGAGCGTCCAGCCCTTGGGGTGCCAGAAGATCATCCCCTTGGCCTCTTCCTGCAGGTGGAAGAGGTCCATGGCGCGGCCGATCTTGCGGTGGTCGCGCTTCTCGGCCTCCTCCAGCCGGTGCAGATAGGCCTCGAGGTCGGCCTCCGACGCCCAGGCCGTGCCGTAGATCCGCTGCAGCTGGGCATTCCTGTGGTCGCCGCGCCAGTAGGCGCCGGCCAGCTTCGTCAGCTTGAAGGCTTTGCCGACGAACTTCGTCGACGGGAAGTGCGGCCCGCGGCAGAGGTCCTTCCAGTTCCCCTGGCGATAGACGCTGACGTCCTCGGCCGCCGGGATGCCCTCGATGATCTCGGCCTTGTAGACCTCGCCGATCGACTTGAAGTGGGCCACCGCCTCGTCGCGGCTCCAGACCTCGCGGGCGATCGGCTCGTCGCGGTCGACGATCTCCTTCATCCGCTGCTCGATCTTGGCCAGGTCGTCCAGGCTGAACGGCTCGTCGCGCGCGAAGTCGTAGTAGAAGCCGTCCTCGATCGAGGGGCCGATCGTCACCTGCGTGCCGGGGAACAGTTCCTGCACGGCTTCGGCCATCACATGGCTGGCGTCGTGGCGCAGCGTTTCGAGGGCTTCGAGGCTGTCTCGCGACAGGACTTCGAAATGGCCGCCGTGCGGCAGCGGCCGGTCGACGTCATAGAGTTCGCCGTCCAGCTTGATCAGCGCCGCGCGCTTGGCGAGCGACGGCGCGATAGACGCCGCCACGGCCTTGCCCGTCGCGCCGTCGTCGTACTGGCGTTTCGAACCGTCGGGAAAAATCAGGTCGATCATGTTTCACAGGTCCGCTTGCGCGCCTTCCGGCGCGGAGGCGGCGCCGGGTCGTAGCCCGAACCGCCGCCCCAGGGATGACAACGACACAGCCTATGGCCGGCGAGCATTGCGCCTCGCCACGGGCCGTGGCCGATCAGGACGTCCGCCGCGTATTCCGAGCAGGTCGGAAGGAACCGGCACTGCCGCCCGATCAGCGGCGAAAGCGTCAGCTTGTAGGCGCGAAGCGCGCCCCTGACGCAGCGTTCGTAGAGGGTCATGCCGGCTACAGTGATCTCGCAATGGGCCCAGCGATTACGCTGCGCCTAGCGGGGGATCAAGCTGCGCCGGCGGGGCTAGTTCGCCCCTCGGCCCGCCCGGTCGCGGTCCGGACAGCCTCGGTCACGGCCTCGAACGCGAGCAGCGTCGAGGCGTGACGGGCCGGGTAGTCCTTCACCGGGGCGAGCATGGCCAGGTCCGAAAATCGTCCATCGGGCGCGGGTGCGCCTTCCTTCAACATAGCACGGAACTGGTTACGGGCCAGTTCCAGCTCCGACAGGCTGGCGCCGACGACGTGCGAACCCAGCACCGAGGCCGCCGCCTGGCCCAGCGCGCAGGCCTTCACGTCCTGGGCGAAGTCCGCCACGCGGTCGCCCTCCACCGTAACGTCCACCACCACGCGGCTGCCACACAGCTTGGCGATCTTCTCCACGCTGGCGTGCGGCGCGGCCAGGCGGCCCACGCGCGGCATGTTCGCCGCGAGCGCCAGCAGCTTCGCCGAGTAGAGGTCGTCGATCATGGCCCTTAGATCGGGGTCGGCGGGGTTCGAGTCAAATCGCGGTCGCGGGCGCCAACATTGCCCGAATGAAACCCTGCGACCTCTTTGTGGCCATGGGGCCGGGCGAAAGGCGCTTGCGGTCTAGCTGCTACGATATAACAACACACTTTCAACTCGGCGGACGAGATCATGACAGCGATCGCCGCCGGCGTGGCGCCGGCCCCCTAGGTGTTTGTCTCCGCACCATCTCCTTCCCGGAAATGGGCAGGCGGCGGCGCGATGCTCGCCGCCCTGGGCGCCCTCGTGGTCGGCGGGTGCGCGGCGGGCCCCGACTTCACGACGCCGGCGCCGCCGTCGGTTAGCGGCTATGTGGCAAGCCCGCTTGCCGCCACCGCCGCGGTTCCGGGGATCGCGGCGGGCTCAGCCCAGCAGTTCGTCAAGGACGCCGACCTGCCCGGCGACTGGTGGACGCTGTTCCATTCCCAGGCGCTGAACGACCTGGTCGCCCAGGCGCTGAAGGCCAACCCCGACCTGAAGGCCGCCCAGGCGGCGCTGCGCCAGGCCCACGAGACCACGCTGGCCCAGCGCGGCGCATTTTTCCCCAGCGTCACGGCGGGGTTCTCCGCAAACCGCTTTCGCCAGTCCGGCGCCCTCGCGCCGACGCCGGCCACCAACGCCCTGCAGTACAGCCTCTTCACCCCGCAGGTCAGCGTCTCCTACGCACCCGACGTCTTCGGCCTGACCCGGCGCACCGTCGAAGGCGCCCGGGCGCAGGAGCAGGCTTCCCGCTTCCAGATGCTGGCCGCCGACCTGACGCTCACCACCAACGTCGCCAACGCCGCGATCCAGGATGCGGCGATCAACGCCCAGATCGAGGCCACCCGCCAGCTCGTCGACATCAACGCGAAGATGATCGAGATCCTGCGGCTGCAGGCCTCGAAGGGTTATGCCGGCGGCCTCGACCTCGCCGCCCAGGAAAGCCAGCTCGCCCAAGCCAGGGCAGCACTTCCGCCGCTCCTCAAGCAGTCGGCCCAGCAGCAGGACCTGATCGCCGCCTTGACCGGCCGCTTCCCGGCCGAGGCGCCGCGGAGCCGCTTCACGCTGGAGAGCCTGACGCTCCCGACGGACCTGCCGCTCAGCCTTCCCTCGGTCCTGGTGACGCAACGCCCGGACGTACGCCAGGCGCAGGCCAATCTGCACGCCGCCAGCGCTGCGATCGGGGTCGCCGAAGCCAACCGCCTGCCGAATTTCCTGCTCACCGGCGACGCGGGTTCGTCCGCCCTGACCATCGGGCGCGTGTTCCACTCAGGCACCGGCTTCTGGGACCTGGGCGCGGCGATCACCGCGCCGATATTCCAGGGCGGCGCCCTGTTGCACCAGGAGCGCGCCGCCAAGGCGGCCTACCAGCAGTCGGCGGAGCAGTACCGCAGCACGGTGCTCACCGCCGTCCAGAACGTCGCCGACACGCTTGCGGCCATCGAGCAGGACGCCCAAGGCCTCAAGGCTGCGGCCGCCGCCGCCGAGGCCGCGCAGCGCACGCTTGAGCTGTCGCAGCGCCAGTACCGCGCGGGCTACGCCGGCTATCTTGCGCTGCTGAGCGCCGAGCAGGGTTATCAGCAGGCCCGCATCGGCCTCGTCCAGGCCCAGGCCGCCCGCTTCGCCGACACCGTCGCCCTCTATCAGGCGCTCGGCGGCGGATGGTGGCGGCGACCAGACCTCTCCGGGGCCGATTTCGCCAAGGACGCCCATGCAAACTAGACCGCTTTCCCGCATCCTGGCGGTCTGCGCCGTGGCGACGATGACGCTGAGTGCGCTCAGCGCCTGCGGCTCCAAGCCCGACGCCGCTGCGCCGGCCGACGCCAAGCCTCAAAACGTCACCCTGACCGCGGCGCAGCTGCAGCATATCCGCCTGGTGACCGTGACGCCGGCCCTCTTCCACAAGACCATTGAGGTGGCCGGCGTTGTGGATTTCGACAACGACCAGTCCACCAGCGTGACCTCGCCCATCTCGGGCCTGGTGACCCGGCTGCTGGTCTCGCCGGGCCAGCAGGTGTCCGCCGGTCAGGCCCTGGCGACGGTCGATTCACCCGACTTCGCCGCCGCCACCAGCGCCTACGCCAAGGCGGTCGCCACCGCGCGCACGAGCCGTCAGCTTGCCGACGCCGACAAGGACCTGGCGCAGCACAACGGCATCTCGGCCCGAGAGGCGCAGCAGGCCGAGACGGACGCGGTCAACGCCGCCGCCGACCGCGACGCCGCGCTCCAGGCCTTGCAGGGGCTGAAGGTCGACCCCAAGGCGATCCGCGACATCCAGGCGGGCCGGCCGATCAGCCATGTTGAAGGCGCCATTCGTGCGCCCATCGCCGGCACGGTGGTCGAAAAGCTGATCACGCCGGGACAACTGCTTCAGGCCGGGACCACGCCGGCCTTCACCGTCGCCAATCTGTCGAAGGTCTGGGTGATGGCCCAGGTCTCCGCTTCGGAGGTGACCGCGGTCAAGGTCGGCGATCCGGCCGAGATCGAGACCGGCGTCGGGTCGGCCCGACTGACCGGCGTCGTCGACAACGTCGCGGCCCTGGTGAACCCGGACACCCGCGCGGTCGCCGCCCGCGTGGTCGTCGCCAATCCCGGCGGCCTGCTGAAGAAGCAGATGTACGTCCGGGTCCGCCTCCAGTCGCGGCAGGCGAGCCGTGGGCTCTTGGCGCCGGTGTCGGCGATCCTGCGCGACGACGAGAACCTGCCCTTCGTCTATGTCGCCCAGCCACGCGGCGGCTTCGCCCGCCGGCGCGTGACCCTCGGCTATCGGACCGGCGACCAGTACGAGATCCCGAGCGGGTTGCAGGCCGGCGACCGCGTCGTCGGCGACGGCGGCATCTTCGTGCAGTTCATGCAGAGCCAGTGAGCGAAGCTACGCCGCCAATCGCGCCGCAGGGCGAGGCCGCGCCGCCGCGCGCCCCCTCGGTGATGAACCGGGTGGTCACCGCGGGCTTGCGCCAGCCGTGGCTCGTGGCGCTCATGACGCTGATCCTCATCGGGGTCGGCGTCTGGTCGCTGCAACGGCTTCCGGTGGACGCCTATCCCGACCTCTCGCCGCCGATGGTCGAGCTGATCACCCAATGGCCGGGTCACACCTCCGAGGAGGTCGAGCGGCTGATCACCGTCCCTTCCGAGATCGAGATGAACGGCCTCCCCGGCGCCACGGTGACGCGGTCGATCTCTCTCTACGGGCTTTCCGACCTGGTGATCACCTACAAGGACGGGACCGACCGGAATGCGGCGCGCCAGGAGGTGTTCAATCGCCTCGGCGACCTGGACCTGCCCGACGGGGTAAAGCCGTCGGTCTCGCCGCTGACCTCGCCGTCGGGCCTGATCTACCGCTACGTCCTCCAGAGCACCGATCGTTCGCCGATGGAGCTGAAGACCTTCGAGGACTGGGTCGTGGAGCCCGCCCTGAAGGCCGTGCCCGGCGTTGCGGACGACAGCGGCTTCGGCGGCGGCGAGATGCAGTACCAGGTGCTGTTCGACCCGGACAAGCTGGCCGCCGTGGGCCTCACCGTCAGCCAGGTGGAAGCCGCGCTGGCCGCCAACAACGCCAACGCCGGCGGCGGATTCTACTCCCAGGGCGGCCAGTTCTATTACGTCCGCGGCGTCGGGCGGCTCGAGACGCTGGATGACATCGGAAACGTGGTCCTGGCCGTCCACGACGGCGTGCCCGTGCTGATCAAGGATGTCGGGCGAGCGGTGATCGGCATCGCGCCGCGCCTGGGCGAGTTCGGGTTCGAGACCCAGGACGACGCCGTCGAAGGCGTGATCATGCTGCGCACGGGGGAGAAGACGCAGGAGGTCCTGAAGGGCGTCACGGCCAAGGTCGACGACCTCAACCAGCACGTCCTGCCCAAGGACGTGAAGGTCGTCCCGTTCTACGACCGCACCGACCTGATCAAGTTCACCACCGGCGTGGTGGAGGCCAACCTGCTGCGCGGCATGATCCTGGTGGTCGTGATGCTGATCTTCTTCCTCTACGATTTTCGCGCCGGGCTGATCGTGGCGGTGACGATCCCGCTATCGCTGCTCTTCGCCTTCACCTGTCTCAACATCCAGAAGGCGTCGGCCAACCTGCTCTCCATCGGGGCGATCGATTTCGGCATCCTGGTCGACGGGGCCATCTTCATGGTGGAGAACATCTTCCGCCAGATCGCGCTGCGCCAAGGCACGCCCGCGACGATCTACGAGATCATCCGCGACGCCGCGGCCGAGGTGGACCGGCCGCTGGTCTACGCGGTGGCGGTGATCGTGGTCAGCTTCCTGCCGATCTACGTCCTTTCCGGCCCCTCCGGCGCCCTGTTCCGGCCCATGGCCGACACCATGATCTTCGGCCTGATCGGGGCGCTGTTGGTCACCCTGCTGCTGCTGCCCGTGCTCTGCGGGTGGCTGATGCGCCGCAACGTGCGCGAGCGGACCAACCGTCCCTTCGAATGGCTGAAGGCCCGTTATGCCCGCGGCCTGGACGTCTGCCTGAGGCATCGCTGGGGGACCGTCTGGGCGGCGGCCGCCGTGCTGGCCGCGACCCTGGCCATCACCCCGCTGGTGGGCGCGGAGTTCATGCCGCAACTCGACGAGGGCGCGCTGTGGGTGAGGGCGACCATGCCCTACACGATCTCCTTCGACGAAAGCGCCAAGGTGGCGCCCAAGGTGCGCGCGATCCTGAAGAGCTTTCCGCAGGTGACGACAGTCTCCTCCGAACTCGGCCGGCCGGACGACGGCACCGATCCCACCGGCTTCTTCAACGTCGAGTTCTTCGTGGGGCTGAAGCCCTATGCGGAGTGGACAGGCCCCTATCGCGACAAGGCCCAGCTCATCGCGGCCATCAACAGGAAACTGGAGAGCTTCCCCGGCATCACCTTCAACTACACCCAGCCGGCGCAGGACGCCGTGGACGAGGCGGAGACCGGCCTGAAGAGCGCGCTGGCGGTGAAGATCTTCGGTCCGGACCTGAAGACGCTGGAGACCAAGGGCAAGGCGATCAAGCAGGTCCTGCAGCACGTTCGCGGGATCAAGGACGTGACCCTGGTCCAGGAACTCGGCCAGCCCAGCCTGACCATCAAGATCGACCGCGCCAAGATCGCCCGTTACGGCGTCAACGTCGCCGACATCAACGCCCTGGTGCAGGCTGCTATCGGCGGCGACGTGGCCACCCAGGTCGTGCAACGGGAGAAGCAGTTCGACCTGGTGGTGCGGCTCGAGGAGCAGTACCGCGACAATCCCGACAAGATCGGCGCGATCCTGGTGGCGACCCCCGGCGGCCAGCAGATTCCCTTGAAGGAATTCGCCGACATCGGCGTGACCAGCGGCGCGGCCTTCATCTACCGCGAGAACAACTCCCGCTACATCGGCGTGCAGTTCTCCGTCGAAGGCCGAAGCCTGGCGGCGGCGGTGGAAGACGCCATGCGCCAGGTCGGTCAGAAGGTGGCCCTGCCGCGCGGCTATCGCGCCGACTGGGGCGGCGACTACACCGAGTACACGGCCTCGCGCGACCAGCTGAAGCTGATCCTGCCGCTGACCCTGTTCCTGATCTTCATGCTGCTCTTCACGCTCTATGCGAACTTCAAGTTCCCGTTCATCACCCTGGCCGGCGTGATCCTGTCGGCGCCGGTGGGCGGCATCCTGGCGCTATGGCTCACGGGCACCCCGTTCTCGGTGTCCTCGGGCATCGGATTCCTGGCCCTGTTCGGGGTCTCGGTGCAGACCGCGGTCGTCTACATCTCCTACGTCAACGAGTTGCGTCGTTCCGGCGTCCCCCTGGCCGAGGCTGTCCGCGAGGGCGCGATCCTGCGCCTTCGGCCGATCATGATGACGGCGCTGGTGGCGGCGGTGGGCCTCGCGCCGGCCGCGATCGCGACCGGGGTCGGCACCGATTCCCAGCGGCCGTTCGCACTGGTGATCGTCGCCGGCCTCTGCACCCGGCTGCTGATCAGCGTCTTCCTGATGCCCGTGCTCTACGCCCTCGTCGCCCGCCCTGGCGATCGGCTGGAGATCTGATCCGGTCTGCATCGCCAGCCCGGGGCCGCGGCCGCGCACAAACGGCTTGCCGCGCTGTTATGATATAATATAACAGACCCGCACCCGTCGCCTGCCGGCGGCTGCAACATCGTCCATCCGTCGCGCGGGAATCTTATGCCTCGAACCCTTCTCCTGTGCGGCGCCGCGGCGGCCGGCCTCCTGGTGGGGGCGCCGGCGCTGGCGCAACAGGCTCCGCCGGCGACACCGCCGTCTGCCGCGCCTGCCGCTCAGGTGTCGGAGATCGTGGTCACCGCCGCTCGGCTGGATGCGGCCCGCTCGAGCGTGGAGCCGGCGCTAGGGGCGACCAGCTATTCCCTGCCGGAAGCCTTCATCAACAACCTGCCGGCCGGCGCCAACACCCAGCTGAACCAGGTCGTCCTACAGGCGCCGGGCGTGGCCCAGGATAGCTTCGGCCAGCTGCACGTCCGCGGCGATCACGGAAACATCCAGTTCCGCCTCAACAACGTCATTCTGCCCGAGGGCCTGCAGGTGTTCGGCCAGACGCTGTCGCCGCGCCTCGCCTCCAACGTCCAGCTGATCACCGGCGCGCTGCCCGCCCAATACGGACTGCGCACCGCCGGCATCATCAACATCACCACCAAATCTGGCTTCCAGGCCGGTGGCGAAGTCTCGCTCTATGGCGGCAGCCACGGAGTCGTCACGCCGTCGATCGAGTACGGCGGCTCCTCCGGCGCCACGAGCGGCTTCTTCTCCGGCAGCTACACCGGCGCCGATGTCGGCATCGAAAGCCCGGACGGCAGCTCAAGGCCGCTGCACGACCACTCCGACCAGTACCAAGCCTTCGGCTATCTCGATCACATCCTGGACGACTCCAGCCGCGTCTCGGCGATCCTGGGGACGTCGCAACAGACCTTTCAGATCCCCAACGTGCGCGGCCTGCAGCCCAGCTTAGGACTCAACCTGGACGGCCAGACCGCGTTGGCCTCCGAGGCGCTGGACCAGAACCAGCGCGAGGGCACGACCTACGGCATCGTCACCTACCTGAAGACCACCGACAAATTCACCGGACAGGCCTCGGCCTTCGCCCGCTACTCCGAGCTGCGCTATCGGCCGGACGTCACGGGCGAGCTGCTGTTCAACGGCATCGCCCAGGCCGCGCGCAAGACCGACCTGTCGTTGGGCGCGCAGCTTGAGGGGGTCTACACGCTGAACGACGCCCACACCCTTCGCGGCGGGCTGATCGCCTCCACCGACCGCACCGGCAACCACACGACCTCGCAGGTCTTCGCGCTCGACGCCTCGGGCGCACAGGCAGGCGTCCTGCCGATCACGATCCGTGACAACGGCAAGGCCACCTCCTGGACCTATTCGGCCTATCTGCAGGACGAGTGGAAGCTGGGCGACAGCGTGACCCTCAACTACGGCCTGCGGTTCGACGAACTCGACGCGTTCCGCAGCGAGAACCAGTTCTCGCCGCGCGTGGGCCTGGTGTGGATCCCGCAGGACGGCGCCACCTTCCACGCCGGCTACGCCCGCTACTTCTCCCCGCCGCCATTTGAGCTGGTGGCCAGCGAGACCGTGTCCCGCTTCGTCGGCACCACCGCACAGGCGCCGGGAAGCCTGAACGACCTGCCACGCTCCGAACGTGACAACTACTTCGACGCCGGCGTGGAGCAGAAGGTGGGCGCGCTCACCCTGGGTTTCGACGCCTACTACAAGAAGGCCAAAAACTTGGTCGACGAGGGCCAGTTCGGGGCGCCGATCATCCTGACGCCCTTCAACTATCGCGAAGGCTACGCCAAGGGTGTCGAGCTCTCCGCCAACTACGCCCACGGCCCGCTGCAGGCCTACGCCAATCTCGCTTGGTCGCAGGCCAAGGGCAAGAACATCGTCTCCAGCCAGTTCAACTTCGACCCCGCCGACCTGGCCTACATCCAGAACCACCTCATCCATCTGGACCACGACCAGACCTGGACGCTGTCCGGCGGCGGCAGCTACCGCTTCGGGGACAACCGCATCTCGATGGACCTCATCTACGGCTCCGGCCTGCGCCGCGACGGTGACGTGCCGAACGGGGCGAAACTGGCGGACTACCTGCAGGTCAATCTGGGCGCGAGCCACGAGTTCGCCGGCGCGCCCGGCGGGCCGCTCACGCTGCGCCTGGACGTGATCAACGCGTTCGACAGGAAATACGCCATCCGCGACGGCACGGGCGTGGGCGTGGGCGCGCCGCAGTTCGGCCCCCGGCGCGGCGTGTTCGCGGGAATCGCCAAGGCCTTCTAGGCGGCGACTAGTCCTGAGGCGTCAGGCCGGCCTTCAGGGCGGCCATCGCCAGGGCGTCCCTCTGCTGCGCCGACAGGCCGGCGAGCGCCTTGTCGGAGGGCGAGGCGGGCGTGGCGGACAGAATCCGGCCGGCGGTCATGAACAGCACGCGATCGGCCAGCCGCGCGATCTCGCCGGCGTCGTGGCTGATGTAGAGCGCTGGGATCGCGAGCGTCCGGTGCAGGCGCTCGAGATAGGGCAGGATCTCGGCCTTGCTCGCCGCGTCGAGGCTGGAGAGCGGCTCGTCCATCAGGAGCAGCCGAGGCTGGGAAAGCAGCGCGCGGCCCAGCGCAACCCGTTGCCGCTCGCCGCCCGACAGGTTGGCCGTCGAGCGCCCGAGGAGCGGCGCAAGGCCCAACAGCTCCACCGTGTCGTCGAAGCCCACCTCGGCTTTCGCCGGGCTGCGCCGGGCCCCGTAGGCCAGGTTGCCGCGCACGGAGAGGTGCGCCAGCAGGCTGGCCTCCTGAAAGACCACCCCGATCGGCCGCCGGTGCGTCGGCAGGAAGGTCCGTCCGTCCTGCCACGCCTCGCCCCCCACGCTCAGCCGGCCCTCCAGCCGCGTCAGCCCGGCGATGCAGCGCAGGAGCGTCGTCTTGCCCGCGCCGGAGGGACCGCTCAGAGCGGTGATCCCCTGCGCCGGAAAGCTGAAAGCCGCGTCCAGGGCGAAGACGCCGACCTTGCCGGTGAAGCGGCCTTCGATGACCTCGCTCACCGGCCCTGCTCCTCGGCGCGGCGGTCGAGCAGCAGCAGCGCCAGCAGGGCGGCGAAGGAGAACACCACCACTCCGGCCGCCAGCGCATGGGCCTCGCCATACCTCAGCGACTCCACGAGCTGGTAGATGCGCACCGAGATCACCTCGGTCTTGCCCGGGATGCCGCCGCCGATCATCAGCACCACCCCGAACTCCCCGACGGTGTGGGCGAAGACCAGGATCGCGGCGGTCAGGAACCCGCGGCGCGCCAGCGGCAGAGCCACCGTCACGAAGGCGTCGAGCGGCGCCGCGCGCAGCGTCGCGGCCGCCTCCATCGGCCGCGGCCCCATGGCCTCGAAAGCCGAGCGGATCGGCTGCACGGCGAAGGGCAGCGAATAGACCATCGAGCCGATCACCAGCCCGGTGAAGCTGAAGGCCAGCGTGCGGATGCCGAACGGATGCAAGAGGCCCATCAGCGGGCTCTGCGGCGCTAGCGCGATCAACAGGTAGAAGCCCAGCACCGAGGGCGGCAGGATGATCGGCAGGGTCGTGACCGCGGCCACCACCTCCTTCCACCAGGCGCGGCGGCGGGCCAGCCACCAGGCGACCGGGGTGGCGAAGATCAGCAGCAGGACGGTCGTCAGCCCCGCCAGCTTCAGCGTCGTCCAGATGACCTCGCCCACCGGCTATTTCACCTCGTAGCCGTATTTCCGGATGATCGCCGCGGCGGCCGGTCCCTTGAGGAACGCCAGGAAGGCCCTGGCGGCGGGATTATCCTGCCCGGTCTTGAGCAGGATGGCCTGCTGCTCGATCGGCGCATGATCGGCGGCCGGTACGATCCAGCGCGAGCCGCCCGGCTCGCCGATCACCTGCGACAGGGCGACGAATCCCAGCTCGGCCGCCCCGGTCGCCACGAACTGGTAGGCCTGGGCGATCGAACTGCCGGTGACGATCCTCGGCTTCACGGCGTCGTAGACGCGAAGCTTGCGCAGGGTCTGCACCGCGGCAGCGCCATAGGGCGCCGAAGCCGGGTCGGCGATGGCGAGTTTGTTGAACCTGCCGCCGGCAAGCACCGCGCCGGCGCCGTCCACCAGCCCCGCCGTGGTCGAGTAGAGCACCAGCCGGCCGACGGCGTAGGTGAAGCGGGTCCTTGGCGCGGCCAGCCCCTCCCGCTCGGCCTTCAAGGGGCGCTCGGCGTCGGCGGAGAGGAAGACCTCGAACGGCGCCCCGTGTGAGATCTGGGCGTAGAACTGGCCGGACGAGCCGAAGCTCAAGATCGCGGTGTGCCCGCTCGCCGCCTTGAACGCCGCGGCGATCTCCTTGGCGGGTTCGGCGAAGTTGGCCGCCACCGCCACCTGGGTCTGCGCCGCCAGCGCGGCGGCGGGCGCGAACGCCACCATCGCGCCGAACAGCGCCAGCCCCAGGAGGTGGAGGCGCCGCGTGATCATGGCCGCATGTCCATGCCGCGCTTCTCAGAAGGCGAACTGCGAGCGGAACGAGACGGCGTGGTAGCGCTGGCCCACCTGCGCCCCGGCCGGAGTCAGGAAGGTCGTGGCCGACGGCGACAGCCGGTCCACCCGCACGTCCTGGTAATCGAGCATGAAGCGCACGACGCTGTTCGGGTACCAGTTGAGGCCGGCCGCCCAGATCTTCTGCTCGCCGCCCCGCACCGCGTCGGGGGTGGGCGCCGTCCCCGGCTCGCCCGCACGGTAGTTGAGGTCGATCAGCGAATAGCGCCCGGCGAGTTCCCAGGCGCCCCAGGTTCCGTCCGCCAGGCTGAACGGATGCGCGACCGCCGGCGCATCGAAGGCCCAGGTTCCGGCGTTGAACCGGCGCTTGTCCCCGGTCAGGGCGTACGCCCCCTCGACATAGTAGCCGCTGAAGTCCGGATCGGAGAGGCCCACGGCCCCGTTCCGCCGCTCGATCTTGTAGGTCTCGTATTCGCCTTGCAGGAAGAAGGGCCCGTACTGGCCCGCCGCCTCGATGCCCGCCGTGCTGGCGTGCTGGGCGTTGATCGCGCCGGTGGAGATCAGCCGCGTGCCGTCCACCCGCAACTCCGGCCGCTCCTGCAGGGTGACCGAATAGCGCGTCGCACCAGGCGCGGTGTCGGGGCCGCCGATATCCGAAGGCCGCGCGACATAGGAGCCGTGGACGCCCACCTCCAGCATGCCGTCGTCCGTCCGGATCGGCGCGAAACCCAGGCGGCCGATGAAGCCCAGCTGGCTGTCGAAGGGCTGGGCGACGCCTGCGCCTTGCGAGTTGATCACCCCGACCAGCCGGCCCGTCACCGCGGCGTTGACGTACCACCAGTCGCCATTGCCCCAGATCTCCGCACCCTCGCGGAAGTCGCCGCCGGCCAGGCTGCGGGCGATGTCGGCCGAGGCCGGGCGCTCGAGGAAAAGCTGGCCGTTGGTCGAGCCCTGGTCCTCCAGCCCGATGGAGGGCGAGAAGGCCCCAACCCGGACGTGGAAGGGCTTCAGCCCCGAATACTGCACCCACAGTTCCTGGATGTGGGCCGCGTCCTCCTCGCCGGACCCGCCGAAGTCGAGCAGGAAGCTGTATTCCCAGTCGCCGAAGGCCTTGCCGTCGATCCCGATGCGGGCGCGCCGGAAGTTGGTGCCGGAGGACAGGTCGCGGGCATGCGCCGTGTCGTTGGCCGTCGCGCCGCGCCGGAAATCGGCGGCGAGCGGGCCGGGCGTGTCCTGCCGGTAGTCCGCCGCATCGAACTGCATCACCGAATGCAGATTGGCCGTGAACCGGCCGTCGGCGCTCTGGATCGACGGCTTGCCGGCCGCGATGCTGGCGATCGCGGTGTTGGCCGCCGGCTTCTGCGGCGGCGTCTGGACGATGGCCACCGGGGCGGGCGGCGGAAGCGGGGCGGGCGGCGGCGCGGCGTCGGCCCGGGCCTGCAGGTTGTCGACCTTGGCGGCCAGCGCCTGCACCTGTTCCTTCAGCGCCTGGATCTCGGCGTCGCGCGGATCGGGCGCAGGCTTGGCGTGCGGCTTCGCCTCCGTGGCGGTCCAGGCGAGGCTCAAGGCCGCCGTCGCCAGAAGTGCAAGCTTTGTACGCATCCCTGAACGTCCCCTCGAAGATCCCCGCCCGCAGGCGGGGAGCGTTATGTAGCCAGTCTACACAACGCTTGGCCAGCGCGTCGAGCGCGCATCGGATAAACTCTATCGATCTAGTAGGAGATAGAGCTTTGCAGTTTATCGGCGCGCGCCGTGAGTTCAGCTATTGTCGCGAAGACCGGCCGATGTGCGGGGGGATGCAATGACCAAGACGCCGAGTGACCGCAGGGCTTTCCTGCAACTGGCCGCGGGCGCGGCGATCGGGGCCGCGGCCCTGCCACCCGCCGTCGCCAAGGCCCTGGCCTTGCCCGCCAACCGCGTGACCGGCACGATCCGGGACGTCGAGCACGTGGTGATCCTCATGCAGGAGAACCGAAGCTTCGACCATTATTTCGGCACGATGCGCGGGGTGCGCGGTTATGGCGATCCGCGGCCTCTGACCCTGCCCTCCGGCGAGCCGGTCTGGAAGCAGCCGGGCAAGGGCGGCGTCGGGACCGTAA
>Ga0207657_10000694_pt1 | contig 35789 bp, 26 predicted proteins | sample KBSC33metaG_FD_184316 | JGI IMG/M metagenome (GOLD analysis project Ga0207657, IMG submission 184316) | Corn rhizosphere microbial communities from Kellogg Biological Station, Michigan, USA - KBS C3-3 metaG (SPAdes) (version 2) | ecosystem: Host-associated > Plants > Roots > Rhizosphere > Soil ...
CGAGCCGCAGCACGCCGTGCGTGCTGGGGTGCTGAGGCCCCATGTTGACGGTCATCACTTCCGTTTTGATCTCGGCCATCGATTCCTACAACTTCCACCACGAAGGCACGACGACCACGAAGCCCGGGCACTCCGGACACGCCCTTCGTGCGCTTCCTGTCTTCGTCGTGAGCGAGCCTTCAGACAAACGCTCGCTCCACCAAATCACACAGCACGTGCAGCAGCGTCCGCTGAACTTCCTGCACGCGAGCGGTCGACGCCGACGGCACGTTCACATGAATCGCCGCCGCCTGCCCCACCGCGCCGCCGTCGCGTCCGGTCAGCGCGATCGTCTGCAGCCGCTTCCGCCGCGCCGCCTCCAGCGCGGCGACGATGTTCTCCGACGCGCCGCTGGTGCTGATGCCGAGCGCCACATCGCCCTCGCGGCCCAGCGCGTCGATCTGCCGCGCGAACACCCGCGCGAACGCATCGTCGTTGGCGACGCTGGTGACCACGCTGGCGTCGGTCGTCAGCGCGATCGCCGCCAGCGCCCCGCGCGCGCGCTCGAAGCGGTTCACCAGCTCCGACGCGACGTGCTGCGCGTCGGCGGCGCTTCCTCCATTCCCGAAGACCAGCAGTTTGCCGCCGCCTCGCAGCGACCGGATGATCGCGTCGGCCGCTCCGATGATCGGCGCCGGATCGCCCGTCCTCACCTGCTCGTGCAGCGCGATCGTGTCCGCCAGCGTCGATCGAAAAAGATCGACGCTCAAATCGCTCTCACCGGTTCAGCCGGTCCTTCATGATGTTGTCCCTGAACTCCTGCTCCGTCACCTGCAGCGCCTCGAACGTCTGCGGTGTCTTGCGGATCTGTACCGGGTAATCCTTGCGGAGCGGAAATCCTTCCCAGTCCTCGGGCATCAGCAGCCGGCGCGGATCCGGATGTCCGTCGAACTGGATGCCGAACATGTCCCACACCTCGCGCTCCAGCCAGTTGGCCGCCGGCCAGAGACTCGTCAGCGTCGGCACGCGCGCATCCTCGCCGGCCACGCGGACCTTGAGACGCAGCCGCAGCTTGTGCGCGATCGACACGAGGATGTAGACCAGCTCGAATCGCGGTTCCGCCGGATGCACGTCGACGGCGGTGATCTCGGCGAGAAAGGCGAAGCGCAGATCCGGATGATCGCGCAGCGTGCGCGCGGCCGCGTGCAAGTGGTCGCGCGGCGCGACCATCGTCATGTGCAGGTCCACCGTCGGTACCGGCTCGAATTGCGCGCCAGGGACCTCCTGCTGCAGCGTGGCGATGAGCGTCGTCGTGTCCATTACGAGAGCTTCTGCTGGGCGATCTTCTGCTGGAGCTGGACGATGCCGTAGATGAGAGACTCGGGCCGCGGCGGGCAGCCGGGCACGTAGACGTCGACCGGCACCACCTGATCGACGCCCTGCACGATGGCGTAATTGTCGAACACGCCGCCGACGGACGCGCACGCGCCCATCGAGATCACCCACTTGGGCTCGGGCATCTGATCGTAGATGCGGCGCAGCGCCGGCGCCATCTTTCGCGACAGACGGCCGGCGACGATCATCAGATCGGACTGGCGCGGGCTGCCGCGGAAGACCTCCGCGCCGAAGCGCGCGATGTCGTAGCGCGAACAGCTCATCGCCATCATCTCGATCGCGCAGCAGGCGAGGCCGAAGGTGACGGGCCAGATCGACGATCGGCGCGCCCACTGCACCATTTTCTCGACGGTGGTGGTGAGCACGGGGATTTCGAACTCGGACTCCAATCCCATTATGCGTTCTCGTTTCCCCAGTCGAGCGCGCCCTTGCGCCACACGTAGATGTAGCCGAAAAGCAGGAGCGTCATGAACAGCACGACCTGGACGAAGCCGGCCCACCCGAGCTGACGCAGCGCCATCGCCCAGGGATACAGGAATGCGACTTCGATGTCGAAGAGCAGGAAGATCATGGCGACGAGATAGAACTTCACCGACTGACGCTCGCGCGCGTCGCCGACCGGCGGCATGCCGCACTCGTACGGCGCGAGCTTCTCCGGCGATGGTTTGCGCGGGCCGAGGACGCTCGAGAGCACGACCGAGATCAGCGCGAATCCAGCGCCGAGCGCGATCATGATGAGGATGGAAAACCAGCCTTGCATGGGTGAGTCCGTCTCGCGTCGTCAGGCTTGTGAACGATTTCTCAAGCCAACTCCTCATCCTACCTCAGTCATCGCTCCGCAGTCATCCGTCGATCGCGCCTCCATCGATCTCCTACGCGTCGCAGCGCACACCCGTCGAGCGCGCGCGAGAAGAAAACGGCGTCGACGTCTGTGTGAGGAGAAAGGAAGGCTACGACGCGATGAGCGCAGCCGCCGCGGCGATCCGACGGTCGACTTCCTGAATCGCATCGGTGAGCTGCGTGCGGCGGCGCTCGTGCATGGTCGCCTTCAACTGCCGCTCGAGCTCGGTCCGCGCGAGGCGCAGCGACTCGAGGGCGCGCACGCGCTCGGGATCGCGCACCGTCTTGTTGTGCTTCTGCGCACGTTCGCGTTCAAGGTCTTCCATTCGCTCCTGAATGCGCGCTTCCGCGTCAATCAGGCCTTCGCCGGCGTCACCCATTCCATGCTCCCGTCTGAGGTCAGTCCACCTGCCATTATAAGATCACCGCGTGACCCCGCGGCCGTCAATCGATCCGCTGGCACCGTTTCATGCGCCGGTGCGCGACTGGTTCACTTCGGTGTTCGACGCGCCGACGCGGCCGCAGGCGCTGGGATGGCCCGCGATCGCGCGCGGCGACTCGACGCTGATTCTCGCGCCGACGGGAAGCGGCAAGACGCTCACCGCGTTTCTCTGGTGTCTCGATCGGCTGATGTTCGCGCCGGCGCCGCCCAAAGCGGAACGGTGCCGCGCGTTGTACGTCTCGCCGCTCAAGGCGCTCGCCGTCGACGTCGAGCGGAACCTTCGCGCGCCGCTCGCCGGGATCGCCCAGCTCGCGTCGAGCCGAGGCGACGCGTACATCACGCCGGCGATCGCCATCCGGACCGGCGATACGCCCGCCGGCGAGCGCGCCCGGTTTCAGCGCGAGCCCTCGGACATTCTCATCACGACACCCGAGTCGCTCTACCTGCTGCTCACGTCGAATGCACGCGAGGCGCTGCGCTCGATCGAGACGATCATCATCGACGAGATCCACGCGCTCGTCCCGACCAAACGCGGCGCGCATCTGGCGCTGTCGATCGAGCGGCTCGCGGCGATCTGCACACAGCCGCTTCAGCGCATCGGATTGTCCGCGACGCAGCGCCCACTGGAGGAAGTGGCGCGGTTCCTGGGCGGCGCGGAGCCCGTCGTCCCCCGCGCGGCCGCGTCGCACCTTGCGGACCAGACGCGAGCATCGGCGGCGGCGCGTCCGGCGCACACCGGGCGGGCGGAAGCGGAGATCGGAGACGAATTCTCGGCGCATCGCCGGACCATTCGTTACAGGCCGGTGACCATCGTCGACGCCGGACGGAAGAAGCCGCTGGCGCTGACCATCGAAGTGCCCGTGGAGGACATGGCGCGCCTGACCACGGCCGACGACATTCCGAGCGGGCCGGCTTCGGTCGGCGACACGCGGCCCTCGATCTGGTCGGCGATCCACCCGCGGCTCCTCGAGCTCATTCGCGCGCACCGCTCGACGCTGATTTTCGTCAACAGCCGCCGGCTCGCGGAACGGCTCGCCGGCGCGCTCAACGAACTGGCCGGCGAAACGCTCGTGCGCTCGCATCACGGATCGATCGCGCGCTCGCAGCGCGTCGAGATCGAGGACCTGCTCAAGGGCGGCGGTCTTCGCGCGCTCGTCGCCACCTCCTCGCTCGAGCTCGGCATCGACATGGGCGCCATCGATCTCGTCGTGCAGATCGAAGCGCCGCCGTCGGTGGCGAGCGGCCTGCAGCGGATTGGACGCGGCGGCCATCAGGTGGACGCCGTCAGCCGCGGCGTCATCTTCCCGAAGTTCCGCGGCGATCTGGTCGCGTGCGCCGCCGTGGCCAAGGCGATGCACGAGGGCGCCGTCGAGGCGACCCGCTATCCCCGCAATCCGCTGGACATCGTCGCCCAGCAGGTCGTCGCCATGACGTCGATGGACGCGTGGAGCGTCGACGCGCTCTTCGACACGATCCGCGGCGCCGCGCCGTTCGCCGAGTTGAGCCGCACCATCTTCGAGGGGGTGCTCGACATGCTGTCGGGCCGCTACCCGTCCGACGAATTCGCGGAGCTGCGGCCGCGCGTCACCTGGGACCGCATCGCCGGCACGATCGCCGCGCGCGAAGGCGCGAAGCGGGTCGCGATTGCCAACGGCGGCACCATTCCCGATCGCGGGTTGTACGGCGTGTTCCTCCTCGGCGCCGGACCGGGCGCCGCGCGCGTGGGCGAGCTCGACGAAGAGATGGTGTTCGAGAGCCGGCCCGGCGAGACGTTCGTGCTCGGCGCGTCCTCGTGGCGGATCGAAGAGATCACGCACGACCGCGTGCTCGTTTCGCCCGCGCCTGGACAGCCGGGCAAGATGCCGTTCTGGAAGGGCGATCGCGCCGGACGGCCGCTCGAGCTCGGGCTGGCGATCGGCAGTTTGATGCGCGATCTGATCCGGCTGCCGCCCGCCGCCGCGATCGATCGGCTGACGCGCGAACACGATCTCGATCGGCTCGCGGCCGAAAACCTGCTGCAATACTTGCGCGATCAGATCGCCGCCACCGGCTCCCTGCCTGACGCTGGCACGATCGTCGTCGAGCGCGTGCGCGACGAACTCGGCGACTGGCGCGTGTGCGTGCTGTCGCCGCGCGGCGGACGCGTGCACGCGCCGTGGGCGATGGCCGCCGCCGCGAAGATCCGCGAAGAGACCGGCGCCGACGTCGAGACGATCTGGGGCGACGATGGATTCGTCGTCCGCTTTCCGGACGTCGATCAACCGCCGGACCCGCGGCTGCTCCTCCCGGATCCCGACGAGGTGCAGGCGCTCGTCGTGCGCCAGCTCGGCGCCACGGCCCTTTTCGCGGCGAAGTTTCGCGAGAACGCCGCGCGCTCGCTCCTGCTGCCGAAGCGCCGGGCCGGCCAGCGCGCGCCGCTGTGGCAGCAGCGCAAGCGATCCGCGGATCTGCTCGCGGTCGCGTCGCGGTACGGATCGTTTCCCATGCTGCTGGAGACGTATCGCGAGTGCCTGCGCGACTTCTTCGACATACCCGCGCTCGTCTCCACGCTCGGCGACCTCCGCAGCCGCACGATCCGCGTCGCCACGGTCGATTCCGACACGCCGTCGCCCTTCGCCGCCTCACTGCTGTTCAGCTATGTCGCCAGCTTTCTCTACGACGGCGACGCTCCGCTGGCCGAGCGGCGGGCGCAGGCGCTCGCCGTGGATCAGTCGCAGCTTCGGGAGCTGGTCGGCGACGCGGAAATGCGCGAGCTGCTCGACGCGGAATCGATCGAGGCCGTCGAACGGCAGCTGCAGCGGCTCGACCCGAAGTTCCAGGCGCGCAGTGCCGACGGCGTCCACGACATGCTGCTCGGCCTTGGCGATCTTACGGCCGACGAGATCGCGGCGCGGACGACGACGGACGCTGTGGCAGCCTCGATCGCGACACTCGAAGCGGAACGCCGCGCCATCAGGCTGCGGATCGCCGGCGAACCACGCTACGTCGCCGTCGAGGACGCGGCGCGATTTCGCGACGCGCTTGGCGTGCCGCCGCCGCTCGGCTTGCCCGACGCGCTCCTGCAGCCGGTGCGCGATCCGCTCGGCGACCTCGCGCTGCGGTTCGCGCGCACGCACGCTCCGTTCGCCGCGATCGATTTTTCGGCGCGCTACGCCATCGCGCCGGCGGCCGCGGAGGCGGTGCTGGCCAGACTCGCGCTGGAAGGACGCCTGATCGAAGGCGAGTTTCGCCCCGGCGGCACGCACCGCGAGTGGACCGACGCCAACGTCCTGCGGATGCTGCGCCGCCGGTCGCTCGCCAAACTTCGGCACGAAATCGAACCGGTCGATCAAGCCGCGCTCGGCCGGCTCACGACGACATGGCAGGGGATCGTCAAGCGGCGCCACGGCGCCGACGCGCTCCTCGACGCGATCGAACAGCTGCAAGGCGCGCCGATCCCCGCGTCGATTCTCGAAGCGGAAGTGCTGCCCGCGCGCATCGATGGCTACGATCCGGCGGACCTCGACGCCGTGACGGCGGCAGGAGAAGTCGTCTGGGTCGGCGTCGAACCCCTCGGGGAGCGGGACGGACGGGTCGCGTTGTATCTCGCCGATCACCTCGCCGCGTTGTTGCCCCCTCAGATGCGATCGATGCCCGAGGCGGCTCAGCGCGAGAAAGGCGCTCGGCGTCGACCGGAGACCAGCGCGCAGCCTGCCCTCACCGAGCGCGAGTCGAGGATCGTCGATCACTTGCACGCGCGCGGCGCGTCGTTTTTCGGGCCGCTGCACGAAGCGGCCGGCGGCGGCTATCCGGCCGAGACGGTGGATGCCCTTTGGAACTTGGTCTGGCGCGGGCTGGTCACCAACGACACCTTTCACGCCCTGCGCGCCTTCACACGCGCGCGGGTCGCATCGGCGCGCAAGGCTCGTCGTCTCGCCAGCCAGGAATCGCCAACGTATCGGTCGCGCCGCGTGGCGCCGCCGTCTGCTGAAGGCCGATGGGCGCTCGTCGATCGCGCGCCGGCGGCGTCCACCCGATCGTCGAAGACGCGCGACGCGACGAAGTGGTCTGCCGCGATGGCGCAGCAGCTGCTCGCGCGGCATGGCGTCTTGACGCGGGAGGCGGTCGGTGCTGAATCGATCCCCGGGGGCTTCGGCATCGTTTATCCCGCGTTGAAAGCGATGGAAGAGAGCGGCCGCGTCCGGCGCGGCTACTTCGTCGCCGGCCTCGGGGCCACGCAGTTCGCGCTGCCAGGCGCGGTCGACCTGCTCCGATCGCTTCGCGACGCGCCGGAGGATTCGGAGGTCGCCGTCCTCGCGGCCACCGATCCCGCCAACCCGTATGGGGCGACGCTGAAGTGGCCCGCACCGCCATCGATGCAGAACGCGGAGCGTACGCAGGGACATTCCGACTCCGTGAACTCAGCGCCATCCGCGTTGAATGTCGTGAAAGGTGCGGCCAGAGGGCCGACGCGGTCCGTCGGCGCGAGCGTGATCCTCGTGAACGGCGCGCTGGCGGCGTACATCGCGCGCGGCGATCGTCAGCTCGTCACCTTTCTGCCGGAGGAGGAGCCGGCGCGATCCAGGGTCGCGCGCGCCGTGGCGCACGCCTTGCTCGCGCGTGCGCGGTCCGGAGGCGACACGCCGCGAGGGATGCTGATCGAAGAGATCGACGGTCAGCCGCCGAACCGACACGCGCTCGCGCCGTTTCTCGCGCAAGCGGGCTTCGCGGCGGGAGCGCTCGGATATGCGGTCGTCAGTCGTCGGTCGTCGGTCATCACTCAGCCGTCGTCAACGATCAGTGGTCAGCCGCGGCCGCGCCGCTCGACGGTATCGAGCCCGTTCGCGCGACGGTATTTTGATGACGGCGTTGACCGACCCGACGACGCCCGAAGCGACGCGCCTCTGGCGGTCGACGATCAGCCCGCCACCATAGACGACGAGCCGGAAGACTGACGACTGAAAACCGACGCCGGTGACTGAACGTGCCTGAAGGCGACACCATCTTTCGAGCGGCCGCGACGCTGCATCGCGTGCTCGCCGGCCGCACGGTCACGCGCTTCGAGTCGGCGTTTCCGGCGTTGACGAGAATCGACGACGATCGGCCAATTGCCGGACGAACAATCGAGTCGGTGACCGCGCGCGGGAAGCATCTGCTGATGGCCTTCTCGGGCGACCTGGTCCTGCACACGCACATGCGCATGAACGGCAGCTGGCACCTGTATCGTCCGGACGATCGCTGGAAGCGGCCGGCGCACGAGATGCGCGTGCTGGTGGCCACGGACACGGCGGTCGCCGTCGGCTTCAATGTGCCGGTCGCGGAGCTGCTGTCCGCGCGCGACCTCGCCCGCCATCGGCAGCTGCAGGCGCTCGGCCCCGACCTGCTCGGGGCCGCGTTCGATCGTCAGCAGGCGGCGTCACGGCTGCGCGAGCGCGGCCGCGAGCCTGTCGCCGATGCGCTGCTCAATCAGCGCGTGATGGCGGGCATCGGCAACGTTTTCAAGTCGGAGATTCTGTTTCTGGCGAAGGTCGACCCGTTCACACCGGTCGGCGATCTCGAGGACGGCGCGATCGAGCGGATCATCGACATCGCACGGGCACAGCTGCGCGCCAACGTCGCCCCGCGTGAGCGCACGCTGGCGCCGACCCGCGGCCGCCGGACGACTGGCAGCCTGCACCCGTCGAATGGCTTATGGGTCTACGGACGGCGTGGGCAGCCCTGCCGAAAATGCGGCGCGATCGTGCAGTCGCGACAAACCGGCCCCGACGCGCGGCTCACGTACTGGTGCCCACAGTGCCAGCGAAGAATTTGAGACTCTGAGAATCTGGGAATTAGCGATCCCACTGTCCCAGGCTCGGAAATTCCCAGATTCTCAAATTCCCAATTTCATCTGTGGACTCCCGGCGCCTCGTGTCCTGTCCGCGCCACGTATTCGACGTACGAGCCGGGATACGCGTGCGGCTCGATGTCGGTGCCGCTCTCCCCGCCCAGCTCGAGGACGCGATTGCTCAGGCCGCGCAGGAACTCGCGGTCGTGCGAGACGAACAGCATCGTGCCGTCGAAATCCGCGAGCGCCTCCAGCAGCATCTCTTTCGTCGCCAGATCGAGGTGGTTCGTCGGCTCGTCGAGAACCAGGAAATTCGGCGGATGCAGGAGCATGCGCGCCATCACCAGCCGTGTCTTCTCGCCGCCGGACAGCGTTCGAATCTTCTTGTCGGTGTCGTCGCCCGAAAACTGAAACGCGCCGGCCAGGCTGCGCAGCGCGCCGATCGACTCGTGCGGAAAATCGTACTGAAGCTGCTCCTCGATCGTCAGGTCGGGCTTCAGGACGTCGAGCGCCTGCTGCGCGAAGTACCCCATCTTCAGGCTGGCGCCGAGGGCGATGGTGCCGGCATCCGGCGCGAGCGCCCCGGCCACCATCTTCAGCAGCGTCGATTTTCCGGCGCCGTTCTTCCCCATCACGCACCAGCGTTCGCCGCGCCGAATCGTCAGGCTCAGGCCCTGATGCACGACGCGCCGGCCGTACGCCTTCGTGACCTTGTCGAGCACCGCCACCTGGTCACCCGATCGCGGCGGCTGACGAAAATCGAACTTCACGACCGCGCGCTTTTTCGGCAGCTCGATCTTCTCGATCTTCTCGATCGCCTTCACCCGGCTCTGCACCTGCGCCGCTTTGGCGGCATGGGCCGCGAAGCGCTCGATGAACCGCTGCTCCTTCGCGAGCATCGCCTGCTGGCGGGCATAGGCCGCCTCCCGATTGGTCTCGCGAATCGTCCGCTCGCGCTCGTAGAAATCGTAGTTTCCCGAGTAGGCGACAATCTCGCCGCCATCGATCTCCGCAATCCTGCCGACGATGCGGTTCATGAACTCGCGGTCGTGCGAGGTCATCAGCAGCGCGCCCTGGCGCGATTTCAAGAACGCCTCGAGCCAGATGATCGACTCGATATCGAGGTGATTGGTCGGCTCGTCCATCAGCAGGACGTCCGGCTCGCCGAGCAGCACGCGCGCCATCGCCACGCGCATCTTCCAGCCGCCCGACAGCGCGCCGGCGTCGGCATCGATCCGTTCGTCCTCGAAACCCAGGCCGTGCAGAACCTCGCGCGCGCGGTTCTCGAGCGCGTAGCCGCCCAGATGCTCGTACTCTTCCTGCACGTCGCCGAAGCGCGCGAGCGTGTGCTCCATCTCGGCGGCGCGGGCAGGATCGGACATCGCCTCGTTGAGCTCCTCGAGCTCGTGATGCAGATCGCCGAGGCGGCCGCTGCCCGCGATCGCTTCGTCGAGCACCGAGCGGCCGGACATTTCCTCGACGTCCTGACGGAAATATCCAATCGTCAGCTTCTTCGGTATCGACACGTCTCCCTCGTCGGGCTGTTCTTCGCCGGTGATCAGGCGGAAGAGCGTGGTCTTGCCCGATCCGTTGGGACCGACGAGGCCGACCTTCTCACCAGGGTTCAGCTGAAAGGACGCGTCGACGAACAACATCTGCCGGCCGTACTGCTTGCTGATGCGGGAAAACGAAATCATGGAAGCCGAACAAGCCTAGCACGCAGGCATGGACCGGCTGGCGCGGAGACACTCGACAGCCGGAGGTGAGCGAGCGGCTATAATCCGGCTGTTCGAGATCGACATGTCCTTTCCTGTTGCCGCGACGCGACGCCGCTTGATCTATGCGGCTGGTGTGGTGGCGCTGCTGGCCGCCGGCATCCGCGGAACCGGGCAGACGCAGACGCGCACGGCGTCCACGTTTGCCGCCCGAATCGCCCAGCTGTCCGAGCCGAGCGGCTTCTTCGACACCGACAATCTGATCTCGAATGAGAAGTCGTATCTGCAGGTCATTCCCGCGCTCCAGCAGGCGGGCGTGTCGGGCGGCGCGTACATCGGCGTCGGACCCGATCAGAACTTTTCGTACATCGCGCGCATTCACCCGACCATCGCGTTCATCGTCGACGTCCGGCGCGACAACCTGCTCCTGCACCTCCTCTTCAAATCGCTATTCGCGGAAGCGGCAACGCGAATCGAATACGTGAGCCTGCTCTTCGGACGCGCGCCGCCGCCACGCCCCGCCGAGTGGACGACGGCGGCCGCTCCACAGTTGGTGGCGTACATCGACGGCCAACCGGCGATGTCTGCGACGCGCGCGCTCGATGCGCGCGTGGACGCGAGGCTCGCGACGTTCGGCGTCCCGCTGTCAGCGCAGGATCGCGCGACAATTCATGGCTTCCACCATCGCTTCATCGACGCCGGATTGCGGCTGAAGTTCGAAAGCACCGGCCGATCGCCGCGGAGCTACTACCCCACGTATCGCGATCTGCTGCTCGAAACCGATCGCCAAGGGCATCGGTGGAACTATCTGGCGGCCGAGGAGGATTTCGCGTTCGTGCGGGGACTGGAACAGCGCGATCTGGTAATCCCGGTGGTCGGCAATTTGAGCGGACCAACCGCCCTGACCGCGATCGCGCGGCTGATGCGCGCGCGCGGCGACCGGCTCTCCGCGTTCTACACGTCGAACGTCGAGTTCTATCTCTTCGGCGACGGCACCTTCCCGCGTTTCATGGAGAATCTCGACCGGCTCCCCCGCGGCGGCCATGCCGTCGTGATTCGCTCGGTGTTCGGCGGCTTCACCGCGATCGACACTGCGCCCGGGTATTACAGTGCATCGGTCGTGCAGCCCGTCGACGATTTGGTGAGGGGCTTCGCGAGCGGCCGCTATCGTTCCTATTCCAGCCTGACGTCGGCGCGGTGAGACCGGTGGATTTGCGACGATGCGACGCGGTGCAGCGGTCGATCTCTCTGTGTCTCGGTGTCTCTGTGGCAGTGTTTCGGTGCCTCCGTGGCGACGTGCGTCAAGGCAGTGCCTCGATCGTCACCACGGCGTTGTAATCCGGCTCCATCGAATCCGGATCGATCGCCGAGCCCGAGAGCAGCACGTTGCCCTCCGGCCAGTGCACTTCGAGGTTGCCTGGCTTGATCATCGCGATTCTCGCGCGGCCGTCGTACACGCCGAACGCCGATCGAAGGCGGAGCGGCGCGCCCTCGCTGACGCCGAATCGCTCCGCGTCTTCCGCGCTGACGAGCACCTCGTCGCGCCGCGCGCCGGTCAGCGGATCCACGTCGCGCTGAACCATCGAGTTGAACTGTTTCCCGCGGCGGGTGGAGACGCGGAGCTCGCCGCTCGCGCGTGCGGCGCGGCCCGCTGAGACCGCCGCGAAGCGGGCGCGTCCATCGGGCGTCGCGAAGCGGCCGTCGGCGTACAGCACGGGACCGCCCCATTGCACCTGATCGCCCTTGTGCCGCAGATGCTGGATGCCCTCATAGAGCGGCACCGCGCGCGCGATCTCGGCGCGGATCGCGGCGGCGCTTTCGAAGCGGATATCGTTCGCGCGATTCGGGCGCACCTTCGCCATGACGTCGCCGAACACGCACCACTCGGGCCGTGCCGATCCGACGCGGCGTCCCGGAATCTCCGGCGAAAAAATGATCCGCCGCTCGGTCGACGTCTCGGTCCCGCCTCCCGGCGATTCGTACCGCGTGACCGCAGGCAGGATCAGGACGTCGCCGTCGGATTCGACGAGCATCGACGAGGAGAGGACGATGTCGTGATGGATGCGGAGCTTGGGACGCCTGAGCGCCTGCAGCGATTGCGCCCGGTTCGGAAGGGTCTCGAGGAAGTTTCCGCCGACGATCCAGAACGCATCGACGTCGCCAGACGCCGCGTGCTGGACCATCTCCGTCGTCGTCCAGCCGCGCACGGCCGGGATCGGAAACTCCCAGACATCGCGCCACCGCGCCGCGGTTTCGGCGTCGACGCCGGGCACGCAGCCGACCTCGGCGCCGCCCTGCACGCCGGAGTGACCGCGAATCGGCACGAGGCCGCAATGTGGACGGCCGGGCAGACCGCGTGCGAGACCGACATTCACGAGCGCCTTGATGGTGTCGACGCCGTGCGCGTGCTGGGTCAGCCCCATCGACCAGACGAACACGGCATTCGGCCGCGCGACCAGCAGCCGCGCGAGCGCGTCCATCTGCGCGCGCGTTGCGCCGCTTTCCGCTTCGAGCGACGTCCACTCCGACGCGAGCGCCCGCGTTCGAGCGGCGTCGAAGCCGTCCGTCCGATCGCGCACGAATGCTTCGTCCACGCCTCCGTTGTCGATCAGCGACCGGAAGACGCCGATCAGAAACGCCAGATCGCCGCCCGTGTGCACGGGAAACCAGTGATCCGCGATCGCCGTGCCGAAGGCGGCGCTCCGCGCGATCGACGGCACCCAGTAGCGCGTGAGCCCGGGCTCGTGGAACGTGTTCACCACCGCCACCTGCGCGCCGTTGGCCTTTGCCTGATGCAGGTACTTCATCGTCACCGGCTGGTTGTTGGCGATGTTGGCGCCGAAGAGCACGATGAGATCGGCGTGCAGCCAGTCGCGATAGCTGCAGGTGGAGGCGCCGTGGCCGAGCGTCGCCTTCATGGCGGCGGTCGAGGCCGCATGGCACAAGCGCGCTGAGTTGTCGACGTGATTGGTGCCGAGGAACCGCGCCGCCTTCTGCGCGGCGTAATAGACCTCGTTGGTGATGCCGCGCGACGTGAGATAGAACGCGACCCGCTCCGGATCCGTTGACCGCAGCTCCAGCGCGATTCGATCGAGGGCTTCGTCCCACGACGCCGGCAGGAAGCCCGCTTCTCCCCTTCGCCGCAGCAGCGGCTCCGGCAGCCGGCCGAGCGCGCGCAGATCGCGGGAGGTGCGCGAGGTCAGCGTCGAGACGTCGGTGAGGGACCGGGGATCGAGCGGCGGCGCGGTGTTCAGACGCATCAGCTCGAGGCGCACCATGCACAGATGCGGGCCGTCGAGCGTCCAGTCCGAGAGCCCCGACGTGCCGAGTGCGCACCCGTCGCAGACGCCATCCCGCAGAATGCGCCACGCGAACGGCAGCTGGTCGCGGTTCTCCCACGCGACCTTCGCCATCTCGAGATAGTGATGCGGCTTCTGCTGTCCCAGTCCGAACATGCGTTCGTACCGATCACTATATGCATCAACCGCGAAAACACGAAGGCACGACGACGCCCTCGGATTATTTCCTCGTGTTTTCGTGTGCTGCGTGGCTCATTGACCGCGAGTCAGCTGATACGCGGCGGATGCGTGTAGATATTGAAGCTGTCGCCTCTGACGAAACCGACCAGCGTCACTCCGCCATCGGCAGCCAGATCGATCGCCAGGCTGGACGCGGCGGACACGGAGGCGACGATCGGAATCCCCGCCAGCAGCGCCTTCTGCACGATCTCGAAGGACGTGCGGCCGCTCACGAACAGCACGCGATCGGCGATCGGCACTGCTTCGCGCATCACCATTCGTCCGATGACCTTGTCCACCGCGTTGTGGCGGCCGACATCCTCCGCCACCTCTTCGAGCGAGCCATCGCACGTGAACAGACCCGCTGCGTGCAATCCGCCCGTTTCGCCGAACACAGCCTGCGCCGCCCGCAGACGATCGGGCATGGCGAGCAGCGCCTCGCGCGACACCGCGCACGTGGATGTCACCGCCGGCGTCCCGGTGCGCAGCGACGCAATGGTCAACCGTCCGCACATCCCGCACGACGAGCTCATCGCGACGAGGCGCCGGCCGGCGAGCACGCTGTCGAGCGCCTCAGCCGACTCGTTTGTCAGCGTCACGTTGACGATGTTCTCGGGATGCTCGGCGCCTGCGTCGGTGCAGTGCGCGATCGCGCCGAGGTCGGCGGCTGAGAGGAGAACGCCTTCAGCGAGCAGAAACCCCGCAGCCAGCTCCCGATCCGCGCCCGGCGTCCGCATGATCACGGCGAAGGGCCGTCCGTGCAGCCGGATCTCGAGCGGCTCTTCGGTCGCGGCGCGATCGACGTCAGCTGTGCGGCGTCCGTCGCGCACGCGCAGCAGGTTCACGGTGCGGAAGCCGTCGATCATCGAGCCATCTTACAGCGCCAGCGCCCCGCCGCCGCGCGGCGCCCGCGGCCATCGTAGAATGACGCAATGGCCGAGACCTCGTCGTTCGACATCACGTCCACGATCGATTTCCAGGAAGTCGACAATGCGCTCAACCAGGCGCGGAAGGAGGTCGTACAGCGCTACGACTTCAAGGGCGCCGTCGCCGAGATCGACCTCAAGCCGGCCGACAAGACGTTGACGCTGACCACCAGCGACGAGATGAAGATGAACGCGCTCTGGGAGATTCTGCAGACGCGTCTCGTCCGCCGCGGCGTGGCCGTGAAGAATTTCAAGGTCGGCGATTCGACGCCGGCCGCCGGCGGAACCGTCCGCCGCGTCATCACGATTCAAAGCGGCATTCCAACCGACGCCGCCAAGGAGATCGTGAAATTCCTGAAGGAGAAGAAGCTGAAGAAGGTGCAGGCCACGATTCAGGCCGATCAGGTGCGGGTGTCGTCACCGTCGAAGGACGAGCTGCAGGGCGCGATGAAAGCGCTGCGCGATCACGATTTCGGCGTCGCGCTGCAGTTCGGCAATTACCGCTAGACGGCGCTCGGCTGAAGCCGTCGCACTACGACAATCTGCAATCTGAAATCCGAAATCTGCAATCGCAGCAGTCTATTTCTTTTCCTTCTTCTCCTCCCACTCCACCGCGTCAGCCGACAAATTCAGAATCTGTTCGGACAGCGTGGCCGTCTTGCGGTCGATCGGAAAATGGACGTCGTACGCGATTTCCTCTGGCGCCGAGGTGCGCAGCTCGTAATCGAGACGTCGGCGGTTCAGCAGATCCTCGATCTGCGGTTTCAGATTCGCCGAGTCCTTCGCCTTGATCTTCAACAGGAAGAGCTGCGTCGCTTTCGGCTCGAAGGATTCCACAACCCACAGCAGGACGAGAACGAACGCCGTCGTGAAAGCCGCCAGCAGCCAGAGGCCCACGCCCGACGCCAACCCGATCGCCAGCGTCGACAGCATCACGCCGGCGTCCTTCGGATCCTCGATCTTCGCGCGGTACCGCACCAGACCGGCGGCGCCGACGATACCGAACGCGCGGGCCAGACTCGATCCGACCACCAGCATCACCACCGCGCCGACGACAGCCAGAATGATTTGCGTCTCGATGACCGGCAGCTGCCGCGGCGGCGTGCCACGGCGGCGCGGCCGCACCGCCAGCAGCGCCGCAAACGCAGCGGCCATCGGCAGCCGGGCGAGTGCCCGTCTCAGCTGCTCCATCTGCGTGCCGATCTCGGGCGCGTCCGACACCGCCTCGCCGCGCTTCGCTTTTTTCTGTTCCTCGTCTGTCTGCTCCAGCGGCTGCGAGGAGGTGGGCGGGGGCGGCGGCTGCGCCCGCACCAGCACTGGCGTCGACAGCAACAACGCAATCAGCGCGCTTCGGAGCCAGATCATGTTGCCGTTGTGGTGAGCAAGGACGCTGCCAGCTCTGCGGAATGCCACCACTGCGGCTACCGACGAGCTGGCATCGCTGGCGTCGTGCTTGCACTTTTCTGATGCGGTGCTCCCGCCGACACGCCTCCCGCTCTCCACATACCGGCTGCAGTTCAATAGCCAATTCACGTTCCGCGACGCACGCGCGATCGTCGATTATCTGCACGCGCTCGGGATCACCGACGCGTATGCCTCGTCGTACCTGCGCGCCGTTCCCGGCAGCCCGCACGGGTACGACGTGGCGGATCCGACGCGACTCAATCCGGAGATCGGCACCGACGCCGAGTACTGGGCGTGGATCGACGCGCTCCGCGCTCACGGGATGGGCCACGTCCTGGATTTGGTCCCGAACCACATGGGAATTGCCAAGTCGGCGAACCCCTGGTGGCTCGATGTCCTCGAGAACGGCCCCAGTTCCCGCTTCGCCCACTTCTTCGACATCGATTGGCAGCCGGTGAAAGCCGAGCTGCGCGACAAGCTGCTGATTCCGATTCTCGGCGATCAGTACGGCGACGTCCTGGAGCGCCAGGAGCTGACGCTGACATTCGACGATGGCGCGTTTGCCGTCCGGTACTACGACAACAGCTTGCCGATCGCGCCTGACACGTATCCGCTGATCTTCAGCGTCGATCTCGAGTCGTGGCTCTCCGACCGCCGCGAGGACGCGAGCCGCACGGACGGCGACGAGCTCCAGAGCATTCTCACGTCGGCCGTCAACCTGCCGGCGCGCAGCAGCCGCGAAGCGGACGCGATCGCCACGCGCGCACGCGAGAAGGACGTCGTGAAGCGGCGCCTCGGCGCGCTGGCCGGGCGCAGCGCTGCGGTCGCGGGCCTGATCGCGGCGTCTCTTCGCCGCGTCAACGGCCGCGCCGGCGATCCGCGCAGCTTCGATCTGCTCGACCGGCTGCTCAACGAACAGTCGTATCGGCTCGCCTACTGGCGCGTGGCGTCAGAGGAGATCAATTATCGGCGCTTCTTCGACGTGAACGAGCTCGCGGCGGTCCGCATGGAAGATCCCGCGGTCTTCGACGAAGTGCACCGCTTCGTCTTCGAGCTGGTCAGGCGTGGGGCGGCGACGGGCTTGCGCATCGACCACGTGGACGGTCTCTACGCGCCATCCGACTACCTGCGCCGGCTGCAGGCGCGGTGCGCCGAGGCGACGGACGCGAGCGCCGACCGCCCTTTCTTCGTCGTCGTGGAAAAGATCCTGGGCGCCGACGAGCAGCTGCCGCGCGATTGGGCCGCGGCGGGAACCACCGGCTACGAGTTCGCGGCCATCGTCAACAACCTGTTCGTCGATCAGCGCAACGAGGGCGCGCTCGACGACATCTACACGCATTTCATCCACGAACGCCGCGAGCGGCACTCGTTCGCCGATCTCGCGTACCGCAGCAAGAAGCGTGTGATGCACGAAACGATGTCGGGCGACATCAACGCGATCGGCCATCAGGTCAATCTCTTCGCCGAGCGCAACCGCCACTTCCGCGATTTCACGTTGTACAGCCTGATTGCGGCGCTCAAGGAGGTGATCGCCTGCTTTCCCGTGTACCGCACGTATGTCAGACCAGGCGAGCCGGTCAGCCGCCACGATCGCCGGTACATCACCGAAGCGCTTCGCTGCGCGCGGCAGCGCGCCTCCGGCGTCCCGCTGGTCATCTTCGATTTCCTCGGCCATCTGCTGCTGCAGGACACGGAGGGCCGAGCGCCCGAGGAATGCGACGCGCGCGCGCGCTTCGTGGGCAAGTTCCAGCAGATCACGAGCCCTGTCGCCGCGAAGGGGATCGAAGACACGGCGCTGTACGTTTACAACCGGCTGCTCTCGTTGAACGAAGTGGGTGCGGATCCTCGCACGTTCGGCGTGGATCCGGCGGCGGTACACCAGTGGATGGCGACACGCCGCGCGGAATGGCCCACCGCGCTTTCGGCGACGTCGACCCACGACACGAAACGGGGCGAGGATGTGCGGGCGCGTCTCAACGTCCTGTCCGAGCTGCCAGGTGCGTGGAAGAGCGCCGTCGCCAAATGGCGCGCGGTGAATCGCCGCTTCAAGATCGACGCGGACGGCCGCTCCGCTCCCGACGCGAACGAGGAGTATTTCTTGTACCAGACGCTCGTCGGCGCATGGCCGTTCGAGACCGACGCCGAATCCGCGGCGCGCTTCTCGGCGCGCATCGTCGAATACATGATGAAGGCGCTGCGCGAAGCGAAAGTGCACACGAGTTGGCTGAGCCCCGACACGGGCTACGAGCAGGCGGTCACACGGTTCATCGAAGCGATTCTGGATCGACGCCGGCCCAATATGTTCTTGCAGACGTTCCAGCCGTTTCAGACCCGCGTGGCCGAGATCGGGATCTACAACAGCCTGGCGCAGCTGCTGCTGAAGATCACGGCGCCCGGCGTGCCCGATTTCTACCAGGGCACGGAGCTGTGGGATCTGACGCTGGTCGATCCCGACAACCGGCGGCCGGTCGACTACGGGCAGCGGCAGCGTCTCCTCGCGGAGGTCACCGAGCGCGCCACGCGGATCGCCGGAGACGCGGCTGCGCCCGAGCCGATCGCCGAGCTCCTCGAGCGGCGGCGCGACGGACGGATCAAGCTGTTCGTGATGACCCAGGCGCTGGCCGCGCGCGCGCGCATGCGGCGAGTCTTCGAAGAAGGAGCGTATGTGCCGTTGACGACGACCGGATCGCGGCGGGAGTGCGTGTTCGGGTTTGCGCGGCGTCACGAGGACGGCATCGCGCTGGCGTGTGTGCCGCGTCTCGTCGCCACGTTGACACCTGACGCATCGGGCCCTCCGATTGGCTCCGGCGTCTGGGGCGATACGCGAATCGAGCTGCCCTTGAACTGGTCCGGCCCGCTGCGCGATGTCTTCACCGGCGCACCCGTCGAGGCTGACGGGCGATCCCTGTCCGCCGGAGCGATCTTCGACCGCTTGCCGCTCGCGCTGCTGGTCTCCCGCTGACATGGCGTACCTCACTATTGTCGGCGGCGCCTTCCTCGCCTGGCTGATCCTCGTCCTGCTGTTCACGCCGCACATCCCATATCACATCGAGATGCAGGTGGACGGCACCAGCGACCATTTCATCCACGTCCTCGAGTCCACGTGCCACACGACGCTGGAACAGCAGAACCGCGTCGCAATCTTCACCAACGGCGATCATTTCTATCCGGCGATGCTCGCGGCCATCGCCGGCGCGACCGAAACGATCAACTTCGAGTGCTACATCTTCAAGAAGGGCGACATCGGCCAGTGTTTCATCGACGCCTTCTGTGAGCGCGCGCGGGCCGGCGTGCGCGTGACGATCGTCATGGATGCCATCGGCAGCTTCGGCGCATTCCATCAGTCGGCCCGGCCGCTGCGCGAAGCGGGCTGCCGCGTCGAGCCGTATCAGCGCATGCGCTGGTACAGCCTCGCGCGCCTCAACAACCGCACGCACCGCGAGCTCCTGGTCGTCGACGGATCGATCGCGTTCGTCGGGGGGGCCGGCGTCGCGGACTGGTGGGCTGGACCGAGGGACGGCAAGCCGATGTGGCGCGACATGATGGCGCGCATCGAAGGGCCTCTCGTCTCAGATATTCAAGGCGTGGTCGCCGAGAACTGGCTGGAATGCACCGGCGAAATCCTCACCGGACCCGAGACGTACAAGCCGCACCGCGCGGCCGACGGATCTGCCGCCTTCGCGATCAAGAGCTCGCCAGCCGATCGCGCGACCGCGTCGCGCGTCTTGTTCCAGACGCTGATCGAAACGGCGACTCGACGCGTGCTGATCTCGACGCCGTATTTTCTCCCCGACAAGTCGTTTCGCGAGGCGATCCGCCGCACGGCGTCGCGGGGCATCGAGATCGTGGTCGTCGTGCCGGGCGCGCGCACCGATCAGCGATGGGTCCGGCTGGCCAGCCGGCGCATGTACGGCCGGCTGCTCGACAGCGGCGTGCGGATCTTCGAGTACACACCGGGCATGACGCACGTGAAGGCGCTGATTGTGGATGACCTCTGGGCCGTCATCGGCACGACTAACTTCGACAACCGCTCCTTCGAGCACAACGACGAAGTAAACGTCGCGATTCGCGATCCACACATCGCCGGCAGGCTCACGGCCGACTTCGCCGACGATCGCGAGCGCAGCATCGAGATCACGCTGGCGATGTGGCGGCGCCGGCCGGTGTGGGAAAAGCTCATCGGCGCCGTCGCGTGGATTCTGGAACGACAGCAATAGATTCTCGAGAAGCTCGCCGGCAGTCTGTTTGCACGCATTCCCATCGAGCGTCGACCCATGACCGACCTGCCCTCCGATCTACGCGCCGCCTTGCGCGGCGAAGTCCGATTCGACTCCGGTAGCCGGGCGCTGTACGCCACCGACGGCTCCAACTACCGCCAAGTGCCGATCGGCGTCGTCATTCCTCGCGACGCCGATGACGTCGTCTCGACCGTGGCGATCGCGCGATCGCACGGCGTGCCCATTCTGTCGCGAGGCGGCGGCACCAGCCTCGCGGGCCAGTGCTGCAACGTCGCGCTCGTCATGGACATGTCGAAGTATTTCAACAACGTCCTGGACGTGGACGAGACCAAACGGCTTGCGCGCGTGGAGCCGGGCGTCGTGCTCGACCGTCTGCGCGAGCGGGCGACCGAGCGCGGCCTGACATTCGGTCCCGATCCCGCCACGCACAACCATTGCACGCTCGGCGGCATGCTCGGCAACAACTCGTGCGGCGTGCACGCGGTGATGGCGCAGTTTTACGGCCCTGGCGCGCGCACGTCCGACAACACGTCGCGGCTCGAGGTTCTCACGTACGACGGTCTTCGCATGTGGGTCGGCCCGACACCCGACGATGAGCTCGAGGCGATCATCGGGGCGGGCGGCCGCCGCGGCGAGATCTATGCCGGGCTCAAGCGGCTGCGGGACACGTACGGCGATCTCATTCGACAGCGGTACCCGAAGATCCCGCGGCGCGTGTCGGGCTACAACCTCGACGAGCTGCTGCCGGAGCGCGGCTTCAACGTGGCGCGCGCGCTGGTCGGCACCGAGTCGACGTGCGTGACCATCCTGCAGGCGGAGTTGATCCTCATCGACAACCCTCCTGCGCGATCGCTGCTCGTGCTCGGCTACCCCGACGTGTTCAGCGCCGGCGATCACGTGCCGGATCTCCTCGCCTTCAAGCCGATCGGCCTCGAAGGGCTCGACGACCGGCTCATCGACGACATGAAGAAGGCGCACATCCACCCGCAGGACGCGGAGCTCCTGCCCGAGGGCAAGGGCTGGCTGATGGTGGAGTTCGGCGGCGACACGAAAGAGGAGAGCGACGCGAAGGCTCGCGCCGCGATGGCCGCGCTGCGAAACCAGCCCGGCGCGCCGACGATGGATCTGTACGACGATCCGAAGAAGGAAGCGCTGCTCTGGAGAGTGCGCGAGTCGGGCCTCGGCGCGACGGCGCACGTACCGAACGCGCCGGTCACCTGGGAAGGCTGGGAGGATTCGGCCGTGCCGCCGGATCGGGTCGGCGGCTATCTGCGCGATCTGAGAAAGCTGTTCGACAAATATCAGTACGCCTGCGCGCTCTACGGCCACTTCGGCCAGGGCTGCATTCATACGCGGATCGATTTCGACCTGCAGAGCGCGCCCGGCATCGAGAAATACAAATCGTTCATGGACGAAGCGACATCGCTCGTCGTGTCGTACGGCGGATCGCTATCCGGCGAGCATGGCGACGGCCAGTCGAAGGCGCAGTTCCTGCCGAAGATGTTCGGCCCCGAGCTGGTCGAGGCATTTCGCGAGTTCAAGACGATCTGGGATCCCGGCGGACGGATGAACCCGGGAAAGATCGTGAACCCGTATCACATCGATCAGAATCTTCGCCTGGGCGCCGACTATCGTCCGCCGCCGGTCCCGACGCATTTCAGCTTCCACAACGATCGCCACAGCTTTGCGTTCGCCACGATTCGCTGCGTCGGCGTCGGCGAGTGCCGCCGCGAACACGGCGGCACGATGTGTCCGAGTTATCGCGTCACGCACGAGGAGGAGCACTCCACGCGCGGGCGCGCGCGGCTGCTGTTCGAGATGCTGGAGGGCAATCCACTCACCGGCGGCTGGCGCGACGAGCACGTGAAAGACGCGCTCGATCTCTGCCTTGCCTGCAAAGGATGCAAGCGCGACTGTCCCGTGAACGTGGACATGGCGTCGTACAAAGCGGAGTTCCTCTCGCATTATTACGAGGGCCGCGTCAGGCCCATGGCCGCGTATGCGATGGGCTACATCCATCGATGGGCGCGGCTCGGATCGATCGCACCGCAGCTCGTGAACCTGATTACGCACCTCCCGGGTCTCGCCGCGCTGATCAAATCGCTCGGCGGCATCTCGCGATCGCGGGAGATTCCGCGGTTCGCCGATCGCACGTTCGTCAGCTGGTTTCGCGAGCGGGCGGCGGCGCGCGCGGGCAACGGCGCGCACGCCGGTCGCGGCACGCGAGTCGTGCTCTGGGCCGACACGTTCAACAACTACTTCCATCCCGACACGGCGATTGCGGCGACGCACGTGCTCGAGCGCGCCGGGTGCGAGGTGGTGGTTCCGTCCGCGTCGCTGTGCTGCGGACGGCCACTCTACGACTACGGTCTGCTGACCGACGCGAAGGCGCTGCTCCGCCAGGTGCTCGTCGCGCTTCGTCCGCATCTCGACGCCGGCACGCCGATCGTCGTGCTCGAGCCGAGCTGTCTCGCGGTGTTCCGGGACGAGCTCGTCAACCTGCTGCCCGCGGACGAGGATGCGAAGCGGCTGTCGCGGCAGGCGGTGCTGCTCAGCGAGCTGCTGCACGATCGGCTGCCAGGCTATCGTCCGCCGGCGCTCGGCGGCCGCGTCATGCTACACGGCCACTGTCATCACAAGGCGATCGCGACGCTGGACGCCGAAGAGGCGATTCTGCGCGAGATGGGCGTGGAGCTCGACGCGCCGGATTCCGGCTGCTGCGGGATGGCGGGGAGCTTCGGCTTCGAGGCGCAGCACTACGACGTGTCGATGAAGGTCGGCGAGCTGGTGCTGCTGCCCGCCGTCCGCCAGGCTGCACCAGACACGCTCATCGTCGCCGACGGATTCAGTTGCCGTGAGCAGATCGCGCAGGCGACGTCGAGGCGCGCCGTGCATCTCGCGGAGGCGCTGCAGCTGGCCGCGAGCCCGCGAGCCGCTCGCGACGGCGGGGTTATCGAGAATGCCGTCCTGCCGCCGCAAACGACGGCGGATGGTGCGCGCCGAAACCTCGCGGCGGCGGCACTGGTCGCCGCCGGGATCGGTCTGAGCGCCGCGGCCGCATGGCGATCGTCACGACGCTAGATCGATTTTCGTGGGTTGTTATTTCCTGTCGATCGCCTTCGTCCAGATCGCGATCTGTTCCCGCGTCATCGGCCCGTAGGGCTCTTCGCGTCCGTCGCGGTACTTCCACGCCTCGAGATCGTGCAGGTACTGCTCGCGCGAAAGCAGTGTGCCGTGGCAGACGTCGTTCTGCAGATTCGGCCGGCTGACGCTCAGGCGCCGGATCAATTCGTCCATCACCCACGCCGGGACATTCTGACGCTTGTCCGGATACACGAATCCGAACAGGATGATTTGACTGAGCAGCACGCGCCAGTAGTCGCCGAATCGCATCAGCAGGCGCGGCCAATCGAGCGACGGACCCGTCTGGCGGAGCAGATGCAGCACGTCGGCGCCGTCGAAGCGCTCGCGCTCCTGAATGAACGCCTTCGACCAGATCATCTCCTCCACCGGCGAGAGCCGGACGATGAGGCCGAGGACGTTGGTCTTCGGCGCGTGGTCGAACCAGAGGTCGTCGACCCGCGCGACGCCGTTCCCGGAGCTGAAAATCACATCCATGAAATGCGTCTCGCCGTAGATCTTGCCCAGCCAATGCGGGAAGGTCACTTCCGTGCGGTAGCCCAGACGCTCGAACGCGTCGAGCACGCGCGGACAGTCATCCGGCTTCACGAACACGTCGATGTCCTTGGTGTCGCGAGGCACGTGCGCATAATGCGAGAAGGCGAACGCGCCGCCCACCAGGAACGGAATGTTCGTCTCCTGCAGCTTTTTCAAGGCGTCGATGTAGAACTCCGCGGCCGGGTCGTGAATCGCACGGGCGGTTTGCGTTTCCATCAGGACCTCAGGACGCTATGGCATCGGTCGCCCGGCGCCCGCGGCTGGCGCCGGCCGGAGCCGGCGACGGGACGTCGGCAGCTTCGGCCTCGCCGACCGGCACCTCGAACACGCGGAACGGCGGCTTGTCGGCGAACATGCGCGTCAGCAGCGGCATCGACACGTTGTAGACGGGCACGCCGGTCTTCGTCACGCCTTCCGGCTGGCCGCGGTGGGCGTGTCCGTGCACCACGAGCGACACGGGATAGCGGCCGATCGGCTCCTCGAGCCGGCTCGATCCGAGGAACGGATAGATCTCGAGCGGCTCGCCGTCAACCGTGTGCGCGATCGGCGAATAGTGCAGCAGCGCGAGCAGCTGCGTCGTCCGCAGGCGGGCGAGCGCCGCTTCGAGTTTGAGCGCTTCGTCGACGGCTTCGCGTACGAACTGCTTGATGATTGTCTCGCCCCACGGGCCGAGCGCGTGCTTACCGAATCCGCCGCCGAAGCCCTTGACCCCGGCGATGCCGACGCCGTGAATCTCGCAGGCGTCGCCGTTGAGGATTGTCACCCCCGAGTCCGCCAGGATGTGACTGATCTCCGCCTCCTGGCCCGACTCGATGTCGTGATTCCCCAGGACCGCGACGATCGGGACGCGAACCGAGGCGAGCTCCTTGACCAGCACGCGGGCTTCTTCGGCGAGCCCGTAGTCGGTGAGATCGCCGGCCAACAGCAGCAGCTCGGCAGATTCAGCGATGCGTGTAAATAAGGGCTGAAACGCGCCATGCGATGTTCTGGTGCAGTGCAGATCCCCCACGGCGGCGATGCGCATCGTGTGTGCGGCCATACGCGGCCACCGCGCTTCAAGAGTTGCGCCAACGGCACGCGGATGAGCTGGCGTGTCGCAAGGTCGCGCGTTTTGCATCGACTCCAGGTGTATGCCTGGCCAGATGCGGCTTCGTCTCGGACGTCTCGTCGTCGTGCCCCTCGGCGCGATCGGCGTGCTCGCGGCGGTGCTCACCTGGGAGGTCGAGCACGTCGGATCGATCGCGCTCGCGGCGACGCTCACCTGCGGCGGCGTGCTGGCGGGCGTGCTGATCGCGCGGCGCGTGCGCGGGCAGGTCGACGAGCTCTCGCGCCACTACGAGTCTTTGCTGCGAAGTGCCGACGAGGCGTCGCGGCAAGCCGAAGCGGCGAATCGCATGAAGGACGAATTCCTGGCGACGCTGTCCCACGAGCTACGTACCCCGCTGAACGCGATTCTGGGGTGGACGCGGCTGCTGGCGAGCCGCAAGCTCGACGATCGCCAGGCGTCGAAGGCGCTCGAGGCGATCGAGCGCGCGGGCTGGGCGCAGTCGCGCGTCATCGAAGATCTCCTGGACGTCTCGCAGATCGCGAGCAGCAGGCTCGAGATCACCACCCAGCCGACGCATCTTCAACCGCTGGTGCAGGCCGCGGTCGACGCGCAGCGATCCGCAGCCGCGGCCAAACGCATTACGATCGAAGTGGATCTCGATCAGGCGCCAGGCGCCGTCGAGGCTGACGCCGATCGATTCCATCAGATCGTCTGGAATCTGGTCTCGAACGCGATCAAGTTCACACCGGAGGATGGGATTATTCGCGTGCGCCTTCGCGCCGAACACGAGCACGTCTCGCTATCGGTGCAGGACAGCGGCATCGGCTTCGAACCCGACGTCGCCACTCACCTGTTCGAGCGTTTCCGTCAGGGCGACAACAGCACGACACGGTCGTACGGCGGGCTCGGACTGGGCCTCGACATCGTGCGTCATCTCGTGGAGCTCCACGGCGGCACCGTCGACGCGTCGAGCGAAGGCGCCGGCCGCGGGGCGACCTTCGAAGTCCGGCTTCCCTTGCGGCCTGTCAGCGAGGACGCGAGCGAAGGCGCAAAGCCGCACGGCAGCGATCCGCTGCTGCACGGGGTGAATGTGATGGTCGTCGATGACGACCCGCAGTCCCTGAGCTTCGCGCGCGCGGCGCTCGAACAGTACGGCGCGGAGGTCGTCACGGCATCATCGGCTCGTGAAGCACGCGAATGCTTCGAGCATCGCGTGCCGGACGTGCTCGTCAGCGATCTCGTGATGCCGGACCAGGACGGGCTCGATCTCATCCGGGACATTCGCGCGCTGGACGCGCAGCATGGCGGCCGCACGCCGGCCGCCGCCTTGACCGCTCTCGCGCGAAGCGAAGATCGACGGCGCGCGTTCGACGCGGGATATCAGATTCACGTCGCCAAGCCAATCGATCCCCACGAGCTCGCGTCCGCGATCGAGGAACTCGCACGGCCAGCATCTCACGTGCGCGGTCAACCGACGTGAGCGACACGCCAAAGCACACACACGTCTGCGGGATTCTCGTCGTCGATGAGCACGACGACGTCCGCGAGCTGCTCCGCGTATCGCTCTCGGCCGAGGGCTACGGCGTGGCGGTGGCGCGCAGCGGCCGCGAAGCGCTCGCCCATCTTCGATCGACCGCCCAGACGTGTGTCATCCTCCTCGATATGACGGCATCGACCACGGAGATCGCGCGGTTCCGCGCGGCACAGCTGCGCGACCGCTCGCTCGCGTGGATTCCCGTCATCGTGATGTCGGGCGGCGTCGACGCGGCGCAGAGAGCGCGCGCGTTCGGCGCCAGTGGGTTCGTCCGGACGCCGCTCGATCTCGATCAGGTGCGCGACACGGTTCGGAGGGTTGGCTGTGGACGCGAATCGGCGCTTCGCCGGGCGCGCCAGGAGCGCAGCGCCGAGGCGCCCTGAGGCGCTGCCACCGGCGTGTCCATCGACGCGCTTCGCCGGCCTGAACAGTTTCCCAGCAGAGCTTGCGACGATTTTTGCCCCGCTACTATCATCAAGTCGTTGGCTACGGGGTACGTCGGCCCATCGGGCGCCGCTCCGCCACCGCTGGTCCTCATTGTCGAAGACGATGTGGAGACGCGACAGTTCTATAAGCACGTCTTGCAGAGCGTCGGCCTCCGCACCGACGAAGCCCACAACGGACTGCAAGCGCTCGACAAGGCGACTCAGGAAATTCCGGATCTCGTGCTCGCCGATATCGCCGTGCCCGGCATCGACGGTATCGAGCTATGCCGGCGCCTGCGCGCCGATGAACGGACGCGGCACGTTCCGCTGCTGGCAATCACCGGCTATGGCGATCGGCAATACGAGGATCGCGCCCGGGCCGCCGGCGCGAACCACGTATTGAGCAAACCGAGCGGCGCCGACACGGTCGCGGCCGAAGCGCTCCGCCTGCTCGCGGCAGAGTCCCGCCGACGGGATCACGCGGCAGCCTCCGTCGCACACAAAGTCGTCTGACTCCTTCCGCGCTTCCGCGGTCAACGCACCCTGGCCGCGGTTCCCGTCCCACGCGATCGTGGACGATGGGCGTGCAGTCGAAGTACGCTGAGCGGGCATTTTCATCAGGAGGCAGCATGCGCACGCTCGTTCTATTCGTCAGCGGACTCATCGTGGCCAGCGCCGGCGCGGCGTCGGCTCAGCAAACCAATCCGATTGCCGCGGCCATCGCGACGGAGGCGCACTCCAACGCGACGAACATGATCGGAGCGGCCGAAGCAATGCCGGCCGAGAAATACGTCTACAAGCCGAGCGAGCAGCAAATCAGCTTCGCCGATCTGATCTACCACGCCGCCGTCGCGAACAACGCGCTCTGCGGCGCGATCAGCGGAGAGAAGGCTCCGGAACTGACGGTGAAGGCGAGCGGCACCAAGGACGCGCTGGTCGATCAGATGAAGCGGAGTTTCGCGTTCTGCGACAAGGCGTTCGCGACGATCGACACGGCGAAGCTCGGCGATCAGGTGCAGATGATGGGGCGATCGGTCACGAAAGCGTGGGTGATCGTGCACCTCGCGCTCGACTACGGCGATCACTACAGCCAGGCGGCGATGATGCTGCGGTCGAACGGCATCGTGCCGCCCTCGTCCCAGCGGCGTCCCGCGAAGTAGAAGTCCCGCCGCGCAGTCGTGAATACCCGGAGTTCTAATCGCAGGGCGGGACTTCAGTCCCGCCCTACCGAGATGTCTGCGGTGTGGTCTCTAGGGGCGGACCTGCGTGTCCGCCCGCATTTGTGGCGTGTCCGACGACGGCGGCAAAATCCGGCTTGGTGTCATTGAGGATTTCAAGGACCGCTTTGCGCTCCTCCGGAGACGGATCGCCGTAATCGCCGCTGGTGTCGGTGCCGGTCAATACGGCTTTCACGCGCGCATAGACGCGATCCTTGACGACCGACGGCAGTGCGTCGAACGATTCCGTGTAGATCATGTAACTGAGAGGATAGCGGAACAGACGCCGCTCGAGATCCAGATCGCGCAGCGACCGGCCCTGATGATCGCGTGGGCCCTGCCCGACGAACTCCTTCGCGAACGCCGACGTGCCCTCCACCGGCGCCGTCAGCTCGGCCTCCCTCGCGAACAACAGCGCCTTGGCGAGTCGATCGGCCGCCCCCAATACCTGCTGCTCCGGACTGCCGCTCCTCGCCTCGTACCCGGCCAGCGTGATCAGGTTGTGTATGTGCGTCTGGTGCGCGAGCACCATCAGCGCCACGGCGTCGCTGTGGGGGCTGAGATACGGCTTGGTGTTGAACAGGCCGCTCAGATCGGTGAGGTTGGCTTTCGCCGACAGATCGACCTTCGATTCGTAGCTGGCCACGTTGCTGATCTCGTGCGCCGTCACCGGAGCGATCACGTTGCCCATGTGGCGCTGATCGCCGACGCGCCCGCTGACGTACCACCCGCCCCATCGCTCCGCGAGCGGCGTCGAATCGGTCGTGATGCCTTCGCGCGCGTTCGGAATCGCATAGCCGTAGCGGTCGGCGTAAATGGAGCGCATGATAAATCCGGGCACTCCGCCGGTCACCGACGCCGAATCGTGGCAGACCAGGCACGTGCGCGACTGGCGCTCGAATACGGGGTGCTCAGTCTGCTGTTGATTGAGCGTGTAGAAAACGGCGCCGAGCTTCGGATCGGCGGTCGCCACTTCCATGATCGGACCGTTCTGCACCCAGCCCACGTAGACGTCGTCGTTGAAATAGACGGCGCGCGGCGTCCACGGCGCGATCCGATCGAGCTGCAAGCTGGTCTTCGAGAACACCAGGCCCTGCGAGGACACTGGCACGTTCAGCGCACGCAGCACCGCTGGCAGATAGCCGTGCTGCGCATCGAAATCCAGCGTGACGCTGCCGTCATCGATCTGGTGCTGCAGTTTCGCGACCGCGTCGGCAGGCGCGGTGGTCGAGTACGCGATCCCGGCGCGCTCCGCCATCGACGGCATTTGCGCCGCAGCAAGCACCACGAACGAGATGACGCCAGCGAATACGAGAAGAGCCGAAGTTCGTGCCTTGGACACTGGATGGATTCAGATGCAGGGGCGGACCTGCGTGTCCGCCCGGAATCGGCACAAGGCGCAGGGCCGACACGTCGGTCGGCCCCTGCCAGGAGGCTACGCTAACACGATACGCACTTGTGGTTGTTCTTGGCGCCGAGCTTCTCGAGCAGGGCGATCGTCTCCGGGTATGGCTGCGTCCGCTGAACCGGACCGTTGGCCATATCCACCGTCGTCTTGCCCTCGCGGTTGACGCCGGTGACGTTCGCGCCCTTGGACACCAGGTACTCGATCATCGCGTTGTCCCCGCGCGACGCGGCGTTGTGGACCGCGGTGTTGCCTTCGCTGTCGATCGCGTTCACGTCGACGTGCAGGTCGTCCACCAGGTACTTCACGGCGGCGAGCATGCCTCCCGGCGCGAACCGATGCGAGTTGGCCGCGAAGCCCTCGCCGTAGCCGGCGCCCGCGGCCGCGAGCAGCGGCGGAATGCCAGGGCCGCCGACCGGAACCGGCGGCAGGTTCGACACGTCCTTGACCTCGCGCTCGGCCCCCGGATCCGCGATGCGAGCGCGCCCGGCGCCCTTCATCGTCGGAATGTTGGGATCGGCGCCGTACTGGATCAGGAGCTTCATGGCGTCGACGTCTGCGCCGTAGGCCGCGCGCCAGAACGGCGTGGCGCCGATCTCGTCCACGCCCGAGAGATCGAAGCTGTAGCCCGAGTACCAGACCTTCTTCGTGAGCCGCGCGTTCGGGTTGGCGCCCTTGTCGAGCAGGTCTTTCATCACGTCGAGGTACGTCACCTTCTGCTGCTCGTACGCGCGCGGCTGCGGGTACAGCGCCTTGGGCGCCCACTCGACGTTCAAGGCCGCGTACAGCGGCGTCGCACCGTTCTCGCTCGCGAGATTCGGGTTGGCGCCCTTGTCGAGGAGGTACGTCGCGACGTCGAACTGACCGTTGATCACGGCCATGAGCAGCGGGCTCGTCTTGTCGCCCGCGCTGATCTGGTTGACGTCGGCGCCGGCGTTGACGAGCGCCTGCACGGAATCCATATAGCCCTGACGCACGGCGAAGAGCAGCGGCGTCAAGCCGCCATGCGCCGCCACGAGCTCGTTGAGCTGATACTGACGCGTCACGCCGGCGACTCCGCCCTCGCGTCCACGTCCACCAGGCGCGCCCGCGGCGGGCGGCCGATTGCCTGTCGCCGAAGCCGCGGCGCCGCGCTGTCCCCGCTGACCTTGACCTTCGGCGGGCGGCGTCCCGTTGGCGCCCTGCGCCGGCTGTCCGGGAGCCGGCGGATTCCCGCGCACGAAATCAGTGCTCAGCGCGACGAGGTCGATGACCTTCGTCGTCTGCTTCAGATCGGCCCCGTGCTGCGCCAGCAGCGTGATGACCGGCGCGCGATTCGCCGCCGCGGCAAACATGATCGCGGTCGTGCCGCGCAGCGATTCCTTCGCGTTCACGTCGACGTCGTGATTGAGCAGCACCTGGACCGCCTCGGTGCTGCCCGAGGCGGCAGCGACCATCAGCGGCGTCGTGCCGGCGGGATCAGCGGCCTTCGGATCGGCGCCGCCTTTGATCAACGCTTCCATCACGTCCGCGTGGCCGGCCTGGCTCGCGAGGAACAGCGGCGTGTACGAGCCCAGCCGCGTGGTCGCCTTCACGTTGGCGCCCGCGTACATGAGCATCTGCGCCATCTCGGCGTCGCCCTTCATCGCGGCCCAGTGCAGCGCGGTCATGCCGTCGCCCTGCGCGGCGTCGACGTCGGCCGCCTGCTTCAACAGCGTGCGGACCGCCTCCTTGTCGCCCTGCATGGCGGCGTCCGCCACGGGGGCGTTCACCGCCGCGCGCAACAGCGGCGAGAGACACAGCGCCAGCACGGCGCTCATGCCGAGGGCGCCGATCAGCCTTCTTCGCACCATGGTGTCGCTCCTCATCTAGCCCTTCTCGGCCACTGTCGTCTGCACCGCCGCGCCGTTCAGATCGAGCTCGCCCGTGCTGTCGCCGAGCGACGGCATGTCGACGCCGAGCTTGTGCATCACGGTGAGCATCGCGTTCGCGGTCGGTGTGCCGTCCGCGGTCCGCACGTGGTTGTTCCCCTTCAGCGTGCCGCCCGCGTGGCCGGCGAGGAACAGCGGAACGCGCTTGTGGTTGTGCAGGTTCGAGTCGCCCATCGGCGACCCATAGAGCACCAGCGAGTTCTCCAGCAGGTTGCTCTCGCCGTCCGGCGTGTTCTTCAACTTGTTCAGGAAGTACGGTACCAGGCTGACGTGGTACGTGTTGATCTTCGCGTAGTCGAGGATCTTGTCTTCCTTCTCCTGATGGTGCGAAGCGGAGTGGAACGCAGTCTTGATACCGCTCTCCGGATACACGCGATTCGATGCGTCGCGTCCGAGCTTGAACGCGAACACGCGCGTGATGTCGGAGGCGAACGCGATCGCCTGCAGATCGAACATCAGCTTCACGTGCTCGTCGAACGAGTCCGGCACGCCGACGGGCGCACCCGGCAGATCGCGCGGCTCGCCGCTCTTGTTGAACGCCTCGACCTTTTGAATCCGCCGCTCGATCTCGCGCACATCGTCCAGATAGTCGGCGAGGCGGGCGCGATCGGCGGCGCCGAGATCCTGCTTCAGACGGCCGACCGACGCGTTGATCCAGTCGAGGATGCTGCGATCCTCCGACCGCCGCTCCGCCCGCTCCTGCGGCGTCGCGCCGACGCCGAACAGCTGGTCGAACACCACGCGCGGATCGCGAATCATCGGCAGCGGCTGGTCCGGCGTCGCCCAGCTGATCGAGTCGGTGTAGACGCAGGAATAGCCGTACGAACAGCCGCCCGCCTGGTCGACGTTCTCGATGCACAGCTGCATCGACGGAATCGGCGTGTCCTGCCCGGCCTTCTGCGCGTAGAACTGATCGATCGAGGTCCCGACGTGCACGTCCGAGCCCTGCGTCTGCTTCGGGTGCATCTGCGTCAGGAACACCGAGCTCGAACGGAAGTGGTCGCCGCCGATCTCCGGCGCCGTGAACGCTTCGGCGTTGCGCGTGTCGGTGTTGCTGACGATCGTCAGGTACTCGCGGAACGGCTCGAGCGAGCTCAGGATGCTGCCTTGCCCGAGCTCGAAGTTGTGCCCCACGCCAGCCGGCGCCCACAGGTTCTTCTGCATGCCGATCTGCGCGCAGCCCGCCGACCCGTGCACCATCTCCAGGCACACGAACCGCGTCTTGGGAGCGACAGCCGTCTTCGCGAAGACCGTCCGCGCCGGAATCATGGCCTCCAGCAGCGGGAGCGCCATCGTCACGCCGGCGCCTTTCAGAACGGCCCGGCGGGAAATGTGCTTTTGCGTGATGAACATTCGCCTGCTCCTTCGAGTCCTAACGTGAACGGGATTGCGACCGCCCGGCGGCGGCGTCGTCGGTCGTCTTGAGCGTCGTTGGATCCGTCGTCCCCATCCTGAACGCCGGGCTGTTGACGACGCCGAGAATGTAGGAAGAGATACGGTTATCGTGCTTCGCCGCGTCGCGGATGATGGAGCGAATCGTCGGCATGTCGTAGTACTCGACGCGGCGGCCGAGCGCGTAGGTCATCAGATTCTGCGTGAACGTGAGGAGCACCACGTCCGAATGCCTGAGCAGCGCGTCGCGCAGGCCGTCCGGCCCCGCGATCTTGCTGCCGTCGTAGAGCACGCCCGCCGAATCCACCGGCACTTCGTTATCCTTGATTCGCCATGCACCGGTCGCGTCGAAGTTGTCGAGCGACAGACCCAGCGGATCGATCACGCGATGGCACGACGAGCACGCCGGGCTCTTGCGGTGCTCTTCCATGCGCTCGCGCGTCGAGAGCGGATGCCCGTTGGCCACCGCCTTGGTGTCGTCCAGCAGCGGCACGTTTGGCGGCGGCGGCGGCGGCGGCGTGCCGAGCAGCACTTCCATCACCCACTTGCCGCGCTGTACGGGCGACGTGCGGTCGGCCACAGACGTCAGCGTCAGGATGCTGCCCTCGCCAAGAATCCCGCGGCGGTACGGCGGCATCGTCACCCGCTGAAACGCGTTGCCGGTGATGTTCGGGATGCCGTAGTGCTTCGCGAGCCGCTCGTTCACGAAGCTGTAGTCGGCCGTCAGCAGATCGAGCACGTTGTGATCTTCGCGGACGATGCTGTCGAAGAAGAGCTCGGTCTCGCGGTGCATCGCCTGGGCGAGCGTGTCGTCGTATTGCGGATACAGCAGGATGTCCGGATGAATCTTGTCGAGGTCCTGCAGGCGGAGCCATTGATCGGCGAACCGCGTCGAGAGTGCGCGCGACCGCGGATCCGCAAGCATGCGCCGCACTTCCTTCTCGAGGCCGGCCGGCGTCTTCAGCAGTCCGGAATTGGCCGCCTTCAGCAGCTGCGCGTCGGGCAGCGCGCCCCACAGGAAGAATGAGAGGCGCGACGCGAGATCCTGATCGCTGATCCGGTAGATGTTGGTGTTCGAGGCCTTGAGGACCGCCGGGCCCTGCTGTTCGAGACGGAACAGGAACTTGGGGCTCGCGACAATCGCCTGTACGGCCAGCCGCACGCCGTTCTCGAAGCCGCCGTTCTTCGCGCCCTGCGCGTAGAAGCCCATGAGGTCGTGGATGTCGTCGGCGGTCGGCGCTTCGCGATACGCCTGGCCTGCGAGGCGCTTGACGATGTCGGTGGCGCACGATTCCTCCTCGGCCGCCGTCGTCGGACGGCACGAGAAGATCTTGCGGCGGCTCGCGGTGTCGGAGACGCCCGTCACCTTCGACGGGCCGATTACCGAGAAGTCGCGCATGTGCGGCAGCGCCGTGACGCCGAAGCTGATGTTCACGTCGGCCAGCGAATTCGCCAGAGGCACCAGCAGATCGTCGACCGGCGCCTCGAGGACGTTGATGAACGCCGCGGTGATGCGCTGCGGACCGGCGTTCACGTGAATCGCGGGCGTGACCACCTCGAGGTTGTTCTTCGGATCCGTTTCGCTCATCCGCACGTTCAACGGCAGCAGCGCCGCGCGCTCGCCGTTGATCGACACTTCGATCTGCTCTTTGATGCCGAGCGTGCTCATGCTCGTGCGGCCGTAGAGTCCGCCGAGCGGCTCGTTGTGCAGCGTGACCTTGAAGGTGTAATCGCCGTCGGCCGGGAAGGTGTGGATCACCGAGATGCCGCCGCGCGTGCCCATCGGCGCGCCGTCGACGCGCGTCATCTGCGAGCGCGTCCGGCCCAGCTTGTAGGTGACCGAGGTCGCGGACGCGTTACGGTCGCCGACCGCGAGGCGGCTGATCTGGCTCGCGGCGCGCAGGTAGCCTTCCATCAGCGTCGGCGAGAACGACTGCGAATCGGCCACATTGTCGAAGCCGTTGCTGATCGTGTCGGCCGGGAGAAACGCGCTCACGTCCACGTCGACGTCGAGCAGATCGTGAATGGCCCGCGCATATTCCACGCGGTTCAAGCGCTGAAAGGTGCGGTGCCCGGGCGTCGGGTGGAGCGCGGCCGCGGCGTCGATCTTCGCTTCGAGCGACATCGCGAACGCCTTCAGGGTCGCCGGGTCGGGCCGGTCCTTGACGGTGGGCGGCGGCATCATGCCGGCGCGCAGCTTGTGGATCATCAGCTCGGCGATGTCGGGATGCTGATCGATCTTCGCGGCGTCGAAGCTCTCCAGCGAGAGCCCGCCCGTTTTGGCCTCATCGTCATGGCACGTGGCGCAGTTCGATGCGACGAGCTTGTTCTGGGCGTCTGGTGAAAGGAGTGCGGGAGCGGCCGGTGCAGGTGAGCTGTGGGAAACCGCCAGCGGCGGCGCGGTGGCGGGAGCAGACCCGCCCGGCTTCTTCGTGCTGTCGGCCGCCAGACCCGCGCCCAACAGGGCGGTGGCCATCAGTGCAAAGGCGAGTCGCTTCATCTCGTCCCCCGTTTTTCGTCGGTCCTAACCGATTGCGCTCCAACCGAGTATAGGCGTTGAGTACGTAAAGAGGGGTACTTTATGGTCACGAATTATCAGCAATTGTCTCGCCAACGCACAAATGGCGGCGGGACATGTGTCCAGCCGCCATTTCGGCTGTTGAGCGTCGCGGCGACAGGTCAACAGGAAACGCATTTATGGTTGTTCACCGCCCCGAGCTTCTCCAGCAGGGCTATGGTGTCCGGGAATGGCTGCACGCGCTGAACTGGTCCATTGGCCATGTCCACGGTCGTGCTGTTGGCGATCAGCCGACCCTCGCTCGCCCGTTTGCGCGGCCGCGGCCGGGCCGATCTCGGCGCGGTCGTCGCGTTCGGCCTCGTCCTCGGTGCGATGAACTGGAGTTTTTATGAATCCCTC
>Ga0207657_10000696_pt1 | contig 35731 bp, 35 predicted proteins | sample KBSC33metaG_FD_184316 | JGI IMG/M metagenome (GOLD analysis project Ga0207657, IMG submission 184316) | Corn rhizosphere microbial communities from Kellogg Biological Station, Michigan, USA - KBS C3-3 metaG (SPAdes) (version 2) | ecosystem: Host-associated > Plants > Roots > Rhizosphere > Soil ...
GAGTTCCGCACCGTGCGTGAGCGGGAGACGGCATGAGCCGTTCCCTGACCGCGCTGGCGCTGGTCCTGGTATTGGCAGCGCCATCGGCTGCCATGGCCAAGAAGGCGTCGCCCGCCAAGGCGAAGCCTGCTGTCGTTGCCGCGCCGAAGACCTATTTCCCGCCCGAACCGCCGGCCGCGCCGCCGCAGCTCCACGGCATCCAATATCTCTATGGCTCAGCCGAAGCGGCTGCGCTTACCCGTCAAACCTGGCGCATCCTCGCCGACTTCGTGGACGAGCAGGTCGCGAGCGGCACGCACAAGGGCGTCGTCCTTACCCCGGATTCGACGCTCTCCAACCCGCATTTCATCCCATGCGGCGACAAGCCGGCCGCGATCGTGCTCGATGTTGACGAGACTTCGATCCTCAATCTCGGCGCCGAATATGACGACCTCCTCGCCAACCGGAAGACGTTCGACGACGACGCCTGGGATCGTTGGGAGAAAGGTGGCGCGGCCTATGTCGTGCCCACGCCCGGCGCCAAGGAAGCACTCGATCGGCTGCGCGATCATGGCGTGACGGTGGTCTTCAATTCCAATCGGGCCGCGGTGAACGCCGCCGGCGCGGAGGCGGCGCTCAATGCCGCCGGTCTGGGCCCTGCCAGGCATGGTGAAACGCTTTTCCTGTCGGGCGACGATGGCAACGGCTCGTTCAAGGATGGTCGCCGCCAGACGATTGCGGCCCGATATTGCGTGCTCGCGATGGCGGGGGACCAGCTCGTCGACTTCTCCGATTTGTTCACCACCGAACCCAACGGCGTCGCCGCGCGTCGTGCGACCGTGGCCTATTCGGGCATCGCCGATCTTTGGGGCGCGGGCTGGTTCGTGATGCCGAACCCGGTCTACGGCAGTGCGCTCCAGGGCGGTCCCGACGATATTTTTCCCAAGGACAAGCAGTGGCGCGATCCCGGCCCGCCTAAGCCGCCCACGTCAGAATCCCAGTCCGAAATCCCAGCGAAGAAAGCGAAATAATGCCCTGGACCCGCGACGAGATGGCGGCGCGCGCCGCGAAGGAGCTCAAGGACGGCTTCTACGTGAACCTCGGCATCGGCATCCCCACGCTGGTGGCCAACCATGTTCCCGAAGGCGTCGAGGTGACGCTTCAATCGGAGAATGGCATGCTTGGCATCGGGCCATTCCCCTATGACGATGAGGTCGATCCCGACCTGATCAACGCCGGCAAGCAGACCGTGTCGGAGCTTCCCAACACGGCCTATTTTTCCTCGGCCGACAGCTTCGCGATGATCCGCGGCGGGCATATCGATCTCGCCGTCCTCGGGGCGATGGAAGTCTCCGAACAGGGCGACATCGCCAACTGGATGATCCCCGGCAAGATGGTGAAGGGCATGGGCGGCGCGATGGACCTCGTCGCCGGCGTGAAGAAGATCATCGTCGTGATGGAGCACACTTCCAAGAACGGCGACCCCAAGTTCATCCCCGAATGCACTTTGCCGCTCACCGGCAAGAATGTGATCGACATGATCGTAACCGATCTGTGCGTCTTCCAGCGGCCCGATCATCAGTCGCCCTTCCGCTTGATCGAACTGGCGCCGGGGGTGACCGCGGACGAGGTCAAGGCCAAGACCAGCGCCGCCTATCTCGCCTGACGCGGTCGCAACGGTCCGTCGCACGACGAGCCGAGCGGCAGTCGGATTGACCCTCGCGACGCCGCGCCCCAAGGCAAAGACGTGATTTCGCCGCGCCGGCCCCGCCGTTCCAAGACTTCCGGTCCGCTCTGGCGCGAACCGGCGATCCTGCGCAGCATTCAGGCGATGCTTGCGATCATCCTGATCGCCGAGGCGATCGTGATCATCCGCCATTTCGTTGCGAACAAGCCGGTGCGCGAGGGCCTCCGCACCGCCGCACAGGCCGAGCGCGCCTTGGGCGCCGGACCGCTCAATCCGCGCCGCTACCGCGTCGATTATGGCTGGCTCGACCAGCGCGCCCGGAGCATCGTCGACCGCAAGGATATGGCCGGCCTCGCCATTGCGGTGATCGAGGATGGGCAGCTTTCCTTCATCAAGGCCTATGGCGTGGTCGACGCCGATACCGGTGAGAAAGCGACGCCGCAGACCGTTTGGCGCTGGGCGTCGGTGTCGAAGGGCGTCGCGGCGACGCTGGAGGCGCTGCTCGCGCGGCAGGGCAAGCTTCACCTCGACGATCCCATTTCGAAATGGTCGTCGACCTTGAAGCTCCCCAAGGACAACCAGAATGTCGCCACTTTGGCGGACGCGCTCTCGCACCGGCTCGGTATCGTCAAGAACGCCTATGACGACCGGCTCGAGGACAATGAGGATCCGGCGGCGATCCGCGGCATGTACGGACCGCTCTTCCCGATGTGTCCGCCGGGCACCTGCTGGGCCTATCAGAATGTCGCCTTCGACGTCGCGCACGAGGCGGTCGAAAAGGCGACCGGGCTGACCTACGATCAGGCGGCGCACCGCTACGTTTTTGGGCCGCTCGGCATGTCGAGCGCCAGCACCACCAAGGAGGGGCTGATCGGCGCGCCGAGCTGGGCGCGACCGCATAATGCGCGCCATCCGATCCCGGTGCAGGAGGCTTATTACCGCATTCCTGCGGCGGGCGGGGTCAACAGCTCGATCGTCGATCTCGGCATCTGGATGCGCGCGCAGATGGGTGGGGCGCCGGGCGTGCTGCCGCCCGATCTGCTGTGGGAGCTGCACGTGCCGCGCGTCTTCACGCCGCATCGCGGGCTGGCGCCCTATGATCTGGCGCTCAAGAATAGCGCTTATGGCCTCGCTTTCCGTGAATCCGATTATCAGGGCCATCATTTGATCTGGCATCGCGGCGCGGTGCGCGGCTCGCGTTCGGAGGTCATCTTCGATCCGTCCGAACGGTTCGGCGTGGCGATGCTCTGGAATTCGACCTCGGTGAAGCCGACCGGCCTGCCGCTCGAAATCTTCGACCAATATTACCGCCTGCCGTTCCACGACTGGGTTCAAGTCGGGAAGCCGTGAAGGGGCGACGATGATACCAAATTATCTCGTTCCCACGGCGCTTTCGGTCACGCCGACACACGTCCGCAATGTCCTTCTACTCGGCAATTGCATGTTCGATCCCTGGATCGAGGCGATCGCCGCCGAAAGCCCGGACACGCAGGTTCGGCATTCGATCTTCGACTATGCCGCAGATCTGACGGGGGCCGCGGACGATTATGATCTCCGTCTCGTCCAGATACCGCTCAGGCTTTTATATCCCGAAATCATCGTGATGCAGAATCGCTACGATGACGAGGAGGCCTATGATGCCGCCATGCGCCAGGCTTTTCGACGTATGCGCCAATTGATGGGCCGAGTCGGTGGAGGGAAGGCCGATCGGCCTACCTTCTTCCTCAATTATCTGTTCCCCCAGCAGAGCGCGATGGGGCGCCTGATGCCGCGCTACGACCCGCGCAATCCGACCTTTTTCATGCAGCGTCTGAATCGCTATTTGCACGATCAGGTCGCGGAGTATCCGGGCGGCCATATTCTCGATCTGGAGCAGCTCGCCGGCACCTATGGCCGGCATCTCATGCAGGATGACGCCTTCTGGTCCTTTTCGCATGGCAGCACGATTTGGGACTATGATTGGGATGAAGATGGCGAACGGCTGGAGCCGGAGGAGCCGCTGTCCCGCCGCTATCCCCTCGACGTGAACGGCTTCACGCGCGCCGCCTGGCGCGAGGCGGTGGCGATGCTGCGTACGTTGCGCGCCACCGATCGGGTGAAGATGATTTGTATCGATCTGGACGACACCTTGTGGCGTGGCGTGCTCGCAGAGAAGGACGAGATCGATAATCACGCGGCTGAAGGATGGCCGATCGGTTTCGCCGAGGCGCTGTTGATCTGCAAGCAACGCGGCATCGTCCTGGCCGTCGTCAGCAAGAATGACGAGGCGCGTGTCGCCGAGATAATGGAACGCGCCTTTCAGGGGCGTATCCGGCTTGAGGATTTCGCCATCCGCAAGATCAACTGGGATCCCAAGCCGCAGAACGTCGCCGCGGCGATCCGCGAGGCCAATGTGCTACCGGAATCGGTTATCTATATCGACGACAATCCGGTCGAGCGCGCGGCGGTGAAAGCGCTCCTGCCCGAGGTGCGCATGCTGGGCGCGCCGCATCTTGATTGGCGCCGCATCCTGTTGTGGAGCCCCGAAACGCAGGTCGCCGAGATCACGTCGGAGTCCGCCAACCGTTCGGACATGGTTCGTGCGCAGGTCGAGCGTGAGCAGGACCGGGAAGGGATGACCTATGCGGACTTCCTCGCCGAGCTTGATCTGCATGTGGAATTGGGGTCGATCGCGTCGACCGTCGACCCGCAATTTGCGCGCGCGCTGGAGCTCGTCAACAAGACCAACCAGTTCAATACGACCGGCGAACGCTGGACCCACGACCAGGCGGAAGGCTTTTTTGCCGCCGGCGGGCGCTGGTGGGTGCTCGGCGTGCGCGATCGATATACCGCTTATGGGCTGGTCGGCGTCCTCGTCCAGAAGGCGTCGCGGATCGAGCAATTCGTGATGAGTTGCCGCGTTTTCGGTCTGCAGGTCGAGCGTGCGGTGCTGGCCGCGTTGCGCGAACTCGAGCCCGATATCGCCGAGGCGCGCCTGATCGAGACTCCGAAGAACGGGCCGTGCCGCGACGTCTATGCGCAGGCAGGTTGGACGCGTGACGGGGATATCTGGATCGCCGGGCCGGCCCAGCCGCCGCCGGCGCATGTCACGGTCGGGGTGCCGGAGCGGGCAACGCGTGGTTGAATCGTGCGGGCCCGCTTATTAGGCGAGCCGCATGAACGTCCTGCTCACCGGATCGAGCGGCTGGCTCGGTCGCCACCTGGCACCATTGCTTATGGCCGATGGGCACATCGTCGTAGGCATGGACGTTGCCCCGGGCGCGGATACGCAGGTGCTGGGCACGGTTGCCGACCGGCCGTTGGTAGCCAGGGTAATGCGCGAGCACGCGATCGACGCGGTCGTGCATGGCGCGGCGCTTCACCAGCCCGACATTGCGCGTTATCCGAAACAGAGCTTCATCGACGTCAATATCGCCGGCACGCTCAACCTGCTCGAGGAAGCGTGCGCGATCGGCGTTAGCCGCTTTGTCTTCACCTCAACCACCTCGCTCATGATTTCGGCCGAGATCCGGGCGGGGAAGGGAACGGAAGCCGCATGGCTGGATGAGCGATCGGGGCCGCTGATGCCGCGCAATATCTATGGCGCGACGAAGCTTGCCGCCGAGCAATTGTGCCGGCTCGTCCATGACGAACATGGCCTGCCGATAATTGTCCTCCGCACCAGCCGCTTTTTCCCGGAGGAGGACGATCAGGCGCACAGGATCGGCCTGTCGGGGCCGAATACCAAGGCGAACGAGTTGCTCCATCGCCGGCTCACCGCCAGGGACGCGGCCGAGGCGCATCGCGTCGCGCTCGCGCGTGCGCCATCAGTGGGGTTGGGTGTGTTCGTCATCTCGGCACCGACGCCATTCGCGCGGAGCGAAGCCGGAGAACTCAAAAGCGACGCAGCCGCGGTGATTACGCGCCACTTTCCGGACGCGCCCGAACTCTATGCGCGGCAGGGCTGGACCCTGCCCGGATCGATCGACCGGGTTTACGATGCGGCGCTGGCCGAGCAGCTGCTAGGCTTTCGTTGCCGCGACGATTTTGGATCCGTGCTGGGGGCGTTACGCTCGGGCACGCCTTTGCCCTTCGCGCACGATGCCGAATATATCTCGCCCCAACAGGCGCTGCGCCACAATCGCTGATCAGGCCGCGTCGCGCATGAACGGTTGGTAGATCACCACGCGGTTACGCCCCTGTTCCTTCGCGGCGTAGAGCGCGGCGTCGGCATAGGACACGATCTGCTCCAGCGCATCCATCTGCCCGTTGCAGCAATAGACCCCCATGCTGGCGGTGACGTGGCCCACGATCGGGAAATCATGCGCCTCGACGCTCGCGCGCAATTTGGACGCGATGCTCATCGCCGCATCCTGGTCGGAGACGGTGCAGATCAGCAGGAACTCCTCGCCGCCCCAACGGCCGAGGATATCGCCCGCGCGCGTATTTTCGGTCAGGATTTTCCCGATTCCGGCGAGCACCTGGTCGCCCGCGCTATGGCCGAAACGATCGTTGACCTGCTTGAAATGGTCCACGTCGAGCAGGATCACGCCAAACGCGCTATCGACGCGCTGCTGCATCGCCAGCGGATGATACAGGTCGATGATGCCTGATCGGTTGAGCAATCTGGTGAGATAGTCGCGCCGCGCCGATTCCTCGGCATATTGCGCGAGCCGGAGCGCGGCCGCCTGGCTTTCGCGTCTTCGCTCGAGATCGCCACGCATCTTGAGGATGCGGAACAGCAAATAGGCGCCGATCAGCACCGCCCAGGCGGCGAGGATCGCGGCATACCAGGTCGCCTGCGCGATCACGCGGCTGCGGAGCTCGATGCGGTTGACCTTGAAATAATAGGTGCCCGGAGGCGCCATGGTTCCGGTCTGGAGCTGGAGCTCGGTGATATTGTCGAGCTGGACATGGCTGAGTTCGGGCTTGATCTTGTTTTGCGTCACCCACCATTCGGCGACCGCAAAGTCGGTGGGCTTGAGCTGGACCAGATTATGCCCCGGCCGGGCCGAAACCTCGACCTTGTTGAATTTGAGCGAATCCGGCACGCCCGATTTGCTGTACCGGGAGTCGAAATTCTTGAAATAGATACGGAATGTATCCGACGGCCCCTGATAATCGAGATCGATTGTGAGCGATTCGAGCCGGCTCAGATCATAGCCCTTGTCGGACGTTTCGCGATCGAGCAGCAATTCGTAATAGCAATAGGGATAGGCATAGGCCGGGCGTAGATCGCAGCGCCAATGAAGCGAATGTGCGGGATCGATCGTGACGGTGGATTTGCCACCCTGCGGCTGATCGCCAAAATAGCGCGTGGCGAAGAGCGACGAACCCGGCTTCAGGGTGATCGTCTCGATCAGGAACGAATCCTGAAAGCGCACCGCGACGAATGTTGCCAACAGCAGCAGGAACAGCACGATCTCGAACTGGAATTCGGCAACGCCGCGCCATCCGCGCTTGGCGGGAATTTGCGGCAGCTTCGGATGATCCGGATCGAAACCAGTTACGCCGTCCATACCTCCTCCTCGCCGACAAGGGATGGCCCGACCCGCCAAGCCCATGCCGAACCCTCCCATATTCGTCCGGAATCCTTAATATATCGCGATCAACGCCGAGGCGGAGAGGGCGGCCCGCGATGTCTCGTAAGCTGCCGTTGGCACCCTGATACGACCCCTATCTGGCCATCCGTGCCGCGCGCTCTTATGTGCCTCGGATCATGTCCGCACCCCGCACCCTCTACGAGAAGATCTGGGACGCGCACGTCGTTGCGCGTCGCGATAATGGAACCTGCCTGATCTATATCGATCGCCACCTCATTCACGAGGTGACGAGCCCGCAGGCATTCGAAGGCCTCCGCGCCGCCGGCCGCAAGGTACGTCGCCCCGATCTCACGCTTGCGGTGCCCGATCATAATCTGCCGACCACGGCGCGCGTCGACGCGCAGGGGCATCGGCTGGCGATCGCCGACTCGGAGAGCGCGAACCAGCTCGCTGCGCTCCGCCGCAACGCGCCCGAATTCGGCATCAAATTGTTCGACGAGGTCGCGCCCGAACAGGGCATCGTCCACGTCGTCGGGCCGGAGCAGGGCTTCACGCTTCCCGGCACCACCCTGGTGTGCGGCGATAGCCACACCGCCGCGCATGGCGCGCTGGGCGCGCTGGCGTTCGGCATCGGCACCAGCGAGGTCGAGCATGTGCTCGCCACGCAAACACTTTTGCTCAAGCAATCGAAGACGATGGAGATCCGCGTCGACGGCGCGCTGGGCTTCGGCGTCAGCCCCAAGGACGTGATCCTCGCGATCGTCGGCAAGATCGGCGCCGCCGGCGGCACGGGTTATGTCGTCGAATATACCGGCTCGACGATCCGGGCGATGTCGGTCGAGGGACGGCTGACCGTTTCCAACATGGCGATCGAGCATGGTGCGCGCTCGGGCCTGATCGCGCCGGACGAGACGACTTTCGCCTATCTCAAGGATCGGCCGATGGCGCCGGCTGGCGCGGAATGGGATCGCGCGGTCGAATATTGGCGGACTTTACAGACGGATGCGGGCGCTTCCTACGACAAGGTTGTAATCCTGGACGCCGCCGAGATCGCGCCGAACCTGACCTGGGGCACCAGCCCTGAGGATGTGGTGCCGATCACCGGCATCGTCCCCGATCCGATGAGCTTCGCCGATCCTTCCAAGCAGGAGGCGGCGCAGAAGTCGCTCGATTATATGGGCCTCGTGCCCGGCATGCGGATGCAGGATGTGGCCGTGGAGAATATCTTCATCGGCAGCTGCACCAACAGCCGGATCGAGGATCTGCGCGCGGCGGCCGCGGTCGCGAAGGGCCGCCATGTCGCAGGCAATATCCGCCAGGCCTTGGTCGTGCCCGGATCGGGCCTGGTCAAGCGCCAGGCCGAAGCGGAGGGGCTCGATCGCATCTTCATCGAGGCGGGCTTCGAATGGCGCGAGCCCGGTTGCTCGATGTGCTTGGCGATGAACCCGGACAAGGTGCCCGCCGGCGAACGCTGCGCCTCCACCTCCAACCGCAATTTCGTGGGCCGCCAGGGACCAGGATCGCGCACGCATCTGGTTTCGCCCGCGATGGCCGCTGCCGCCGCCGTGACGGGCAAGTTGACCGACGTTCGGGAATTGATGGGATGATAAAGCGGGCAATTTCCGGTCTGGCCACACTGTTGCTGGCAAGCGCAACCCACGCCGCCACGCCCGTCTCGCTGTGGCGCCTGGATTGCGGCAAGATCACGGTCTTCGATCTCGACGAATTTTCGGACACACGCGCTTATGTCGGGCAGCACAAGGATATCACCGCGAGTTGCTATCTGATCCACCACGGCGACACCTGGATGCTGTGGGATGCCGGCCTGCCCAAGGCGGTGCTGAACCATGTGCCCGACCCCAAACAGGCCCTCGACGCGACGCTCAGCGTCACGATCGTCGATCAGCTCGCCAAATTGGGTGTGAAGCCGGATCAGATCTCCATCATCGGCATCAGCCACGAACATTTCGACCATACCGGCCAGGCCGGTGATTTCCCCGGTGCGAAGCTGCTGATGGGGAAGGGCGATATCGACGATATGCGCGGCCCCAATGCTGATCGCGGCGCCCCGCTCGCGCATTGGCTGAAGGATGGCGGCGCGATGGAGCCTGTCACCGGTGACAAGGACGTGTTCGGCGACGGCAGCGTGGTCATGCTCGACATGCCCGGCCACACGCCCGGCCACCACGCCTTGCTCGTGAAGCTCGCGCACAAGGGCTATGTCCTGCTCTCGGGCGATACGGCGCACTTCGCCGAGAATTATGCGTCGAACGGCGTGCCTTCGTTCAACAGCAACCGTGCGGACACGCTCGCCTCGCTCGACCGCTTCAAGAAGCTCGCCGCTAATCTGCATGCCACCGTCATCATCCAGCATGAGATGGCGGATATCGCCAAACTCCCCGCTTTCCCGAAGGCCGCAGACTGATGGACAAGCTCACCAGCATCGAAGGCAAGGCCTATCCGTTCGGCCGCAAGAATGTCGATACGGATGTCATCATCCCCGCTCACTGGCTGAAGACGATCACGCGCGCTGGTCTCGGCCGTGGCGCGTTCGAAACCGTGCGAGCGGAGCCCGGTAACGTCTTCGAAGATCCGGACTATCAGGGTGCGCCGATCCTGATCGCGGGCGACAATTTCGGCTGCGGCTCCAGCCGCGAACATGCCGCGTGGGCGCTCGGCGACATGGGCGTGAAGGCGGTGATCGCGCCGTCTTTTTCAGACATCTTCTCGGGCAACGCGTTCAAGAACGGCATCGCCACCGTGATCCTGCCGCAGGGGGCAATCGACCGGCTGATGGAGGTCGCGAAGACCGACGAGATCACGGTCGATCTCGAGACCCAGACCGTGACCACGCCCTATCAGGACCGCTTCGTTTTCCAGATGGATCCGTTCCGCCGCGATTGCCTTATGCAGGGCCAGGATGAAATCGGCCTGACGCTGGCGATGGCAGGCGATATCGGTCGATATGAAGCGGTGATGGCGGCAGACCGGCCCTGGCTCTGAGCGGCAGTCGATCGAATCGATGAGGCGCGCTCTGGAAGGCGGTAAGGCAGGCTAACAATCAGCGTCAGCGGAGTGCGAATGCCCAAGTCCGACGCCCCATCGACGCTCTCGAATAAGCGCGATCTGAAAATGCAGATCGTGGTCGTCGGTGGAGGGGCAGGGGGACTGGAGCTCGTCCGGCGGCTGGGCGCGCGCTTCGGACGCCGGTACGACATCATCCTGATCGACAAGAACCATACCCACATCTGGAAGCCGCTGCTGCATGAAGTCGCGGCGGGCACGCTCGATGCGAACCTCGACGAGGTCGGCTATCGGACTCATTGTCACCGCTGGCATTACCGCTTTTTCTACGGGACGCTCGAGGCCCTCGATCGCGCAAATCGGCGCGTCATCGTCGCCCCCATGTATGACGAGGACGGGCGCGAGCTGATCGGTCGCCACGCGCTTCGCTACGACTATCTCGTGCTGGCGGTCGGCGGCATCTGCAACGATTTCGGCACGCCCGGCGCGCGCGAACATTGCATCTTCCTCGACGATCGCGTCCAGGCGGACCGTTTCCGCACGCGGCTTCTGAACCAATGCCTGCGCGTGTCCCGTGCGATGATGGCCGATCCCACTGCCGACGCGCGCGTCCGGATTGCCATCATTGGTGGCGGGGCGACCGGCGTCGAACTGGCTGCAGAGCTTTACAATGCGGCGGCGGGGCTGCGCCATTACGGGCTGGAGGTGTTCGACGAACGTCGGCTCGAGGTCACTTTGATCGAGGCGGGGCCGCGCCTGCTGCCGCAACTCCCCGAGCGCCTGTCCGACGCGGCGCGCGAAGAGCTCGAGAAGCTCGGCGTGCGCGTGTTGCTCGACAGCAATGTGACCTCGATCACGGCGAATGAAGTCCGCATCGGAAATGGCGAAACCATCGCGGCCGACCTGATCGTGTGGGCCGCCGGCGTGAAAGGCCCCGAGGTGCTGCGCAATCTCGACGGGCTGCGGATCGCACCGTCCGGCCGGCTCGAGGTCCGCCAGACGCTTCAGACGACCGAGGACGATCGCATCCTCGCGATCGGCGATTGTTGCCATTGCGTAATGCCGGGCGCGAAAGCCCCGGTCCCGCCGCGCGCACAGGCCGCGCATCAGATGGCGACGACGGCCTATCATAACCTGGTGCGCCTGACCTCAGGGCGTACGGCGCGGCCTTTCGTCTATCATGACCACGGCTCGCTCGTATCGCTCAGCCGTTTCTCTACCATCGGCAGCCTGATGGGCAATCTCGTCGGCGGCAAGATGGCGATCGAAGGCCGCTTGGCGCGCCTCGTCTACACGTCGCTCTACAGATTGCACTTGTTCGCGATCCACGGCTGGCTGCGCGGCTTGGGGCTGATCCTGATCGGCAAGGTCAACCAGGTCGTCCGCCCGCGGCTCAAGGTCCATTGAGGCGGCTCTGCGCCCTTGGTTGACTTAAGGCTCGAGCGCTTTCACCAGCGAGAATTCGAGCGGATCGGCCGATTTCAATCGCGCGACGAAGCCCATTTCCCGCTGAAGGTTGATCGCATCGCAATCGTCGCCAAGCTCGACCGAGGAAACCCGCGTCAATCCCGCCGCCGCGGCGCGCACGAGCACGTCTTCCAGCAAGGTCCAGCTCACGCCCTGGCCTTTCCAGTCCGGGCGTACCGCCAAAATCACTTCCGCCGCGTCATGGTCATGGTCGTGCACGAGCGTGGCACAGGCAATCGCAGTGTCGCCGCTGACCGCGATGTAGGACGTCATGCCCGCGGCCCGATCGACAAGAGTATTGAGATCGTCAGGGCCGAGCTGCTCGATCGGTTGTTTGAACCGGAAGCGCATATCCTGCGCGGAAAGGTGGCGGTAGATGTCCGCCAGCTGATCGACGTCCGCAATCGTGGCCGCCCTGATCGTGAGGGGGACGCCCGCACGGGTTATCGCTTCCGTCGGCGGCAGCTCTTCGCCGGCGACTCCAGGTCCATCGGTCGTGAGCGTCCGAGACATAGCCAATCTCCTTCATCCTTCCCATTTTGCTCCGTGCGCGGGGCCGCTCCCATACGTATTTTCCGCAGTCATGCCTCGGCTACAGGAGGAACATCGCGCCGACGGCCAGGGTCATCACGATCGTCGTTGCCCATCCTGTTATCCGCATGGCGGGGCCGATCGGGAATCCGCCCATCACGCGCGGATTGACCGCCAGGATCATGATCGCGCCGAGCAAGGGTACCGCGACGACGCCATTGATGACGGCGCTCCAGAACAACGCCCTGATCGGATCGAGCGGCGACCAGTCGATGGCGACACCGAACGATGTCGCGACGATGATGATCGCGTAAAATCCCTCGGCGTCATGAAATCGGCTGCCCAGGCTCGACCGCCATCCCCGCAATTCGGCCACTGCATAGGCCGTGGACCCGGCAAGGACGGGGACCGCGAGCAGCCCCGTGCCGATTACGCCCAGGCTGAATAACAGAGACGAGAAGCGCCCCGCGATCGGCTTCAGTGCCTGCGCGGCGTCGGCGGCGGTTTCGATCGAGGTCTTGCCGGCGGCGTGCAACGTCGCCGCCGTGCCGATCATGATCGCGATCGCGACGATGTTGGAAAGGGCCATGCCCGACCAGGTATCGATCCGCATGCGGGCGAACTCGCCGGCTGCCGCCTCGCGCTGCTCGCCCAGCGGTTTTTCGCCCGGATGATCGTCAATCTCTTCGACTTCCTGCGCGCTCTGCCAGAAGAACAGATAAGGGCTGATCGTGGTGCCGAAGATCGCGACGATCGTCACGAGCGCCGTGCGGCTGCTCACGCGGGGAAGCAGCAGGCCGGTGGCGATCGATCCCCAGTCGAGCCGAACCGTGAACAGCAAGGCGATATAGCTGAACAGGGCCAGCGTCAGCCACTTCAGGAAGCGCGCATAGGAGTGATAGGGCACGAGCACCTGCAGCAGCAGCGACACTGCCGCGAAGCCGATCGTCAACGAATGCGCGGGCAGGCCGATGACGAGCGCGGCCGAGCTGCCCATCGCCGCCAGGTCGGCGCCGATATTGATCACGTTCGCGATGAATAAGAGGCCAACCAGCCCCATCGCGATTTCAGCCGGGAAAATCCGCTTCATGTTGGTCGCGAGGCCATGCCCCGTCACCCGGCCGATCTGCGCGCTGATGAGCTGCACCACCGACATAAGCGGATAGGTAAGCACCAGGGTCCACAGCAGGCTCGTGCCGAATTGAGCGCCGCCTTGGGCGTAGGTCGCGATGCCGCTGGGATCGTCGTCGGCCGCGCCCGTGACCAGCCCCGGCCCGAAATCGTGGATGATTGTCGATACGGCTCCGCGCATTGTGCCGACGCGCGGCTGCGGGTCTTCATCCGGTGCAGCTGGGGAAACAGGTTTCGTCATCCGACCTCCGCGTGACTGGCTACGCATAGCTGTTCGAAGCCGGGATACGTATAAATCCCGATCCCGCACGCATGAGCGGCGGCCTAACCTCTTCAAAGCTTGAGTTGAGGAGGCTTCGATGAAAAATGTTCTTCTGCTCGTGCACAATGATGCAGGACAGGAAGCCCGCCTTCAGGCCGCCCTGGATCTCACCCGCGCCCTCGACGGCCATCTGCAATGTCTCGATGTCTCGTTGATGCCGGTGCTGGCGAGCGCGCCTTACGACGGCGTGGGCCAGGCACTGCTGCTTGAGGACGAGCGTACGCGGGAGGATGACAACAAGATCAGGCTGAAAGCGCGCCTCGCACATGAGGATGTCCGCTGGGACTGGTCCGATGCGACCGGGTCGTTCGCGGGCTGCATTCGCGACGAAGCAGCCTTCGCGGACCTGATCGTTCTCAACCGCAAGCTCGACAGCTTTCCTTATCCGGATATGCGGGGAGCGGCGACCGAGATTGTGATCAAGGCTGGCAAGCCGATCGTTGCCGTGCCCGATGAGGTCAGGAACTTTCCCGTTACGGGGCGTGCGCTCGTCGCATGGGACGGCTCGACCAAGGCCACCGCCGCGCTAAGGGCGGCCGTGCCTCTTCTTCAGCTCGCCGGATCGGTCGTCATCCTCGAGATCGAGGACGGGTCGGTTGTGACGCCGGCCGAGGAGGCCGCCACATATCTCGCCAGATATGACATCCACGCGCGGGTCGTGCGCGATTTCGCGGTGGCCAATCCGACCTGCGACATCCTGCTGCTCGGCGTGGAAATCCAGCGCGCCGATTATGTCGTGATGGGCGCCTACAGTCATATGCAAGCGACCGAGGCGATCTTTGGCGGCTGCTCGCGCACGATGCTGACGAAGAGTCCGGTCCCGGTTTTCCTCGCTCACTGATCATGCGCGCAGGTCTTCTTGCCATAATCGGAGCCACGCTCGGCGTTGGTTTGGGGTTCGGTGCGGATGCTGCTCCGCGCTGGACCGCATCCGACCTCACGGCTCTGCATGACGTCGCTCAGGATGCGGGTGCCGAAGGTCTCTCCGATTATGATGCCGAACCGTTGCTGAGTCTGGCACCCGGCGACCTCACCGATCCTGTCGCGGACGCGATCGCGCTTAGGCTTGCGCGGGATTATTTCGAGGGTTCGGATCATGTCCGCGGGGATCGCAGCTGGCATATCGAGCGCGGATCGCTCGATTATGAGGCCTGGCTCGGCGATGCTTTGTCGCACCATAGTGTTCGGGCCAGTTTCCGGTCACTGCTGCCGCAGGACGCGCGTTATACCGCGCTCAGGCGCACGCTGGCCGGATGCGCGAAGCCGGTTGAGTGCGCCAGGATCGCGATCAACCTCGATCGCCTGCGCGCGCTGCCGCGCGATCTCGGCAGCCGCTATCTCTGGGTCGACGTACCAGCGTACCGGCTGGATGTCGTAGAGAATGGACGCACCGTTGCGAGCCATCGGATAATCGTGGGCAAACCCGGCAGCCAGACGCCAAGTTTCCAGGCGAAGGTCACCGGCGTGACAATCAATCCGTGGTGGAACGTGCCCTGCTCGATCGTGGACGAGAGCGTGGGTAAATTGGTCACGTCCAATCCGCGGGAGGCCGCGCGCCGGGGCTATGTCGCGACCCGGGACGCCAAAGGCAAGCTCACTGTCCGGCAGAAGCCCGGCCCGGACAACGCGCTGGGCCGGATCAAGCTCGAAATGCCCAATCCGTTCGACGTGTACATCCACGATACGCCGTCGCGCGATCTGTTCGCGCGCTCCACCCGTGCCTTTTCGCATGGCTGCATCCGGACCGAGGATCCGGAGAGCCTCGCCGTCACGCTGCTCGGCGAAACCGCGGAAACAACCGTCAACCTGCTGCTGGCAACCGGCGTGTCGCGAACGCTGAAGCTTTCCGAGCCGATCCCCGTCTACGTGGTTTACGTGACGGCGGAGGCCGCGGCCGATGGCACGGGCCAGCCGCAATTCTATCCCGATATTTATCGTCGCGACGGCGTCAGACCTTGATCGCTTCAAGCTGAACCAGCTTGAAGCGTGGATCAAGGTCTCGACATTTGAATAGAGCCGCGCGCGATACGTGCGGCCCCGTTTCAGCAGACTGGAGTGGTTTTAGGAGAAAAGGCCGGCCATGGTCTCGCGCAGGACGCGATCCGCGAGCGGCTTTTCCAGCACGCGTGCATAGCCGGCCGCGCGGGCGCTCATCTCCAGTTCGGGCGAGCCGAAGCCGGTGACGAGGATCGCCTGTCCGCGAAAGCCTGCTTTCTGCATATCCTGCAAGAGCCGAACGCCATCGCTATCGGGCAGCCGGTAGTCGGCGACCATCGCCTGGGCAGTGCCGACATTGGGATCGGCAAGCAGCGCCGCGCCGGTCGCGTGACTGCGCACCAGGAACCCGCTTCCCTGGAGGACCAACTGCAGCGATCGCCGCACCGCAGGATCGTCCTCGACCAGCAGCACGATGGATTTTTGCTGTTTGTCTTCCGCTTTGACCATATTCCGCTTTCTTGGATCAGCGGAGTCTGGAGTCTCGAGGCGTTTGCGTCTCTACGTATTGATACTCACTTGTCGCCGCCGCCCAATCCCGCCGCGAAAGCCAGCCGCAGCGCGTCCGACAGGCTGCGCACGCTTAATTTGGTCATCAGATTGGCCCGATGCACCTCGACCGTGCGCGGGCTTATGCCAAGATCGAACGCGATCGTCTTGTTGGGCAAACCTTGTGCCAGGCCATCAAGAACGTCGCGCTCGCGATCCGTCAGCCCGGCGATCACCGTCAGCGCCTCATGCCCGCGCGTCGCGCGGCCGGCTTTGTTCTCAAGCTGGGCAAAGCCCGCCTCGATCGCCTCGAGCAGTTTCGCTTTCTCGAACGGCTTTTCGATGAAATCGACCGCGCCGGCCTTCATCGCGCGCACCGCGATGCTGATATCGCCATGGCCCGTCAGCACGATCACCGGCATCGCCACGCCGTTTGCGGACAGCGCCTGCTGCACCTCCAGTCCATCCATCTGGGGCATCCGCACGTCGAGCAGGATGCAGCCCGGCTCGACGGTGCGGACCTCCTTGAGGAAAGCTACGCCCGACGCCCAGGTCTGCACGTCGAAGCCGGACGTCTTCAACATGAAAGACGCCGACCGGCGGATCGCCTCCTCGTCATCGACGATATGGATCATGCGCCGCTCAGTCATCGCCCTCTTCCCCTCCGACTTTCACGAGCGTGAAATGGAAAAGCGCGCCGCCGCCTTCGCGTGGCTCCATCCAGATACGCCCCCCGCTGGCCTCTATTATCGTCCTGCAAATAGAAAGGCCTAGCCCCATTCCACCTACTTTGGTCGAGTTGAAGGCACGGAAGAGGTCCTCCGCGACGTCGGCTTCCACGCCCGGACCGGTATCCGCCACCGTGACTCGTACCAAGCCATGCTCGTCGCCACGCGTGCTCACCACCAATTGCCGCACTGCCGCTTCGCTCATCGCTTCGACGGCATTGCGCATAAGATTGATCAGCACCTGTTGTATCTGAACGCGATCGACCAGTACGGGCGTGGCGGTGGGATCCAGATCGAAACGCGCCGTGACTCCCTTCTCCCGCGCGCCCAGCAATGCCAGGTCGGCGGCTTCCTTGATCAGACGCGGCAAATCCTCGACCGTCTTTTCGGTATCGCCACGCGCGACGAATTCGCGCAGGCGGCGCACGATCTGGCCGGCACGGATCGCCTCGTTCGCGGCATCGCCGAGCGCTTCGCGGATCATCGGCAGATCGTCCGGATCGGGGGCGCCAAGCAGGTCGCGGATCGCCTCCATATAATTGGCGACCGCCGTGATGGGCTGGTTGAGCTCGTGCGCCAGCGTCGACGCCATCGTTCCCATTGCGCTGACGCGGGCCGAATGCACCAGGTCCGAACGCAGATCCTCGATGCGTTGTTCGGTGGCCTGTTTCTCGGTCAAATCGCGAATGAAACCGGTGAAGACCCGCTCGCCATCGGCGAGCGCCTCGCCGACGAACAGGTCCATAGGGAAGGTTGTTCCATCCCGCCGGCGTCCGGTGACGGTACGCCCCTTGCCGATGATGCGTCGTTCGCCGGTGTCCAGGTAATGCCGCATATATTCGTCGTGCGCGCCCCGGTCGGGCTGCGGCATCAGCATGCTCACGTTGGCGCCGACAACCTCCGATTCGCTGATGCCGAACAGGCGTTCGGCGGCCTTACTGAAGGACAGGATGCGGCCGCGCGCGTCGATCACCACCATTGCGTCCGGCACGGTCGACAGGATCGATTCCAGATGCGCCGCCGACGCTTTGAGCGCGCGTTCGACCGCGCGTTGTTCGGTCACGTCGCGGATGACCTTGCCGAATCCGCGCAATTCGCCGGATTTGTCGTACAGCGCAGTGATAGTGATGTGGGCGAGGAATTCGGAGCCGTCGGCGCGCATCCGCCAGGCTTCTTCCTCGAGCTTGCCATGCTCGCGCGCGGCCGCCAGATCGGCTTCGGGCTTTCCGTCCTCGATCTGGTCGGGCGGATAGAAGAGAGAGGTGTGGCGACCGAGCACCTCCGCCTCTTTCCATCCCTTCAGGCGCTCTGCTCCCTTGTTCCAGATCGTCACATGGCCCGACGGGTCGAGCATGTAGATGGCATAACCAAGCGCGCCGTCGATCAGCAGGTTGAGCTCGTCGAATTGCGGGTCGATGGCAGTCTCATCCCGATCGCCTCGGATGACCGCCGGGCTCCTACGCATGCTTATCTCCGCGGACCGGGAACAGCCCTGGAGGCCAATCTAGCTTCGCCCGGACGGTTCGAACAGATGGTGCAGGTCATGCAATGATATGCATGTGCCCGATCGATCCCGCGTTTCAGGATGCCGCCGTGTGCGCGATAATCCCAAGTCGATCCGCAGACACCGACGCGCAGGTGGCTTTCGCCTGCTGCTCGACCGCATACAAATGCCGCGCCGCCCACAGCTTGGGCATTCCTGCGGTCACATTTGCGAAATGGACATGCTCGTCGGGCTTCATGCCGAAAGCGTGGGTCAGGTAATGGTCGAACAGGTAACGCAGCGAAAGCCATTGGCCTTGTTCTTCCAACCAGGGGGCGCTCATGGCGGAGGTGGTGAAGCTGACCAGTCTTTTGTCAGCCAGGAAGGACTTGTGCGCGCGCAGCTCGACGTCGCCCGGGGTGATGCCGGAGCCGAACACGCGCTCGACATAGCCCTTCAGCATCGCTGGCGGGGTGCCGAACCAGATCGGATAGATCAACGTGTACACATCGCAGCCCGTAAGAAGCGCGATCTCTTCCTCGATGTCCTCGCCGATCTGAAAGCCTTCTACCGTGGGACGTTCGTTCGCCTTCAATATCGGGTCGAAGCCCATCGCGTAGAGATCGCGCACCATCGTCTCGTGCCCGATCGCGCGCACGGCAGTGCAATAGGCGTCGGCGACCGCGTGGTTGAAGCTCGTCGGATCGGGATGGCACAGGATCACCGCATGCCGCTGCACGGGGTTCGAGGGGGAGAATGGAACGGACATCGGGGTCTCCTTGGTCACCCCGATTTAAGCTTTTCCAGCCGCCGGCGCGCTTAGGGATTTTACGTAGGGACGTCCGCGCCTTCGCTCCGATACCGCAATGCATTCAGCCGCTTGCGAAACATTGTATCGTGCAACGATATTACGGGAAATTACGGATAGAGGCAGGACGGCAGGCGGAAATAAAGGCGCTTCGATCGCGACGAACGTCGCTCAACGGAGCAAGCAAATGACCGCACCTTTTGTCGACCTTCGCGTCCACCATCAGCCGAAAGGCTTGTCCGACCGCGTCGCCTACGGCTTTACCAAGATGTTGCGCTGGTGTGCCGACACATTCTTTGCCGCGCGCTACGGTCACCGCGCGGTCGTGCTGGAGACGGTCGCGGCCGTGCCGGGAATGGTCGGCGCCACGATCAATCACCTCGCTTGCCTGCGCCGCATGTGCGACGACAAAGGCTGGATCAAGACGCTCATGGACGAGGCGGAAAATGAGCGCATGCACCTCATGACATTCATCGAGATCAGCAAGCCGACCTTCTTCGAACGCGCGGTGATCATGGGTGTCCAATGGGTCTTCTATCTCTTCTTTTTCGGGCTCTATCTGATCAGCTCTAAAACCGCGCACCGCGTGGTCGGCTATTTCGAGGAAGAGGCGGTGATCAGCTACACCCATTACCTCGCCGAAATCGACGAAGGCCGTTCGCCCAACGTGCCCGCGCCCATGATCGCCCGGCGCTACTGGGGCCTGCCCGAAAGAGCGACGTTGCGCGACGTGGTGCTGGTCGTCCGCGCTGACGAGGCGCACCACCGCGACGTCAACCATGGTTTCGCCAACGAGATTGCCGGCCTTCCGGCCGGACATATCGCGCCAAGCCCGATGCATGCGGAACTGCAGCCGACCTGGAAACAGGCCGCCTGATCCCTGGACGCGCCGGCGGGTCCAGGCCCGCCGGCCACCCGCGACACATAAAGCCGGCTGGGTCATGACAGGGGGCGTTCGAGCAGGCCGTGATGGACCAGTCACTTGCGCTCGCTGCCCCTCATCGTCCATCGTCGCGTTCCGGGAGACGGAAATGCGTCGATCGATCACGCTCATGGTCACGGCGGGCCTCTTGCCTATCGTCGCCTTGAGTGGCGCCTTCGGCTTCCTGACGCTGCGCGCGCAGCATGCCGCGGTCTTCACCGGCACCAGCGCCGCCGCCAAATTCTCGGCGGCTCTGGCGGAAACCAAGCTTGGCGACGGCATGCGCGCGGTCAACATGATCGCGCAATCGCCTGCTTTCGATGCCGCGCTCGATATCGATCGCTTCCGTACGCTCGCGCTGCGTCTCAAGGATGGTGAGTCCGCCTGGCGCACCTTGTCCGTGGCGAACCCGGCCGGCCGCCGGCTCATCGATGTGCCGGCACCGATCGGAATCCCCGGCGGCCCCGTCGTTGACCAGCCCAGCCTCGATCGCGCGGTGAGGACGCGGCGCCCCGTGGTCGGGAATGTCGTCGCCGGTCCCAACGGCCGTTATGCCTTCGCGATCCGGGCGCCGGTCATTCGCGGTGGCGAGGTCCGCTACGTCGTTTCGGCGGTGATCGCGGCGGAGACGGTGCGGCCGCTGCTTCTGTTCCACAACTTGCCCGACGGCTGGCGTGCCGCGATCGTCGACGGTTCGGGCAGCCTCGTCGCCAGCTCCTCTCCATTTTCGCCTTCGGTCGGGCGGCACGTGAGCCTGCCCGGCCTCCAGTCGCGACGATCGGGACGCCCCAGTTTCTACGCGTTCCGGCGCGGCGACGGCATGTCGGCGGTCGGCACCTGGTCGCCGATCGCGGGGACGGACTGGTCGGTCCACGTCTCCGCGCCCGCGACCCAATATTCCGTCCCGGCCCGGCAAGCGCTCGCCTTGCTGATCGTCGTCGCCTTGTTGTGCCTGGTGTTGCTCGTGATCTTCGTCCGCTTGCTGTCGATCGAGATGCGGCAGACCCGCGATCGTCAGCTTGCGGAGGTGCAGAGCCAACGGCTCGAGGCGCTCGGCCGCCTCACCGGCGGCGTCGCGCACGATCTCAATAATCTTTTGACGCCGATCGTGGGCGGCCTCGATCTCCTGCGCCGCCGCGTTGGGGACGATCCCAGGGCGCTGCGGCACGTCGATGCGGCGGCGGCGAGCGCGGACCGCGCGCGCTCGCTGGTTGCTCGCCTGCTGTCCTTCGCGCGTCGCCAGACCCTGTCGGCCCAGGACCTCGAAGTCGGTCCCTTGCTCGACGATCTGCACGATCTGCTGGTGCGCACCCTCGGGCCGTCGATCGCCGTCGAGATCGACGTGGTGGATGGATTGCCGCCGCTCCATGCTGATAGGGGCCAGCTCGAACTCGCGATTCTGAACCTGGCGATCAACGCGCGCGACGCGATGCCCGCGGGTGGTGCGGTGACGATCCGGGCGGCGCCCGCTTCGGATCCGGCCGCTGCCGGTCTTCCCCAGGGCGACTATATCGCGATCTCCGTCGCCGACGCCGGCATGGGCATGGACGATCGGACGCTTCGCCAGGCGACCGAGCCCTTTTTCACCACCAAGCCGGTCGGGGAGGGCACCGGCCTGGGGCTGTCGATGGTGCATGGCTTCGCGGGCCAGTCGGGCGGCGCGCTGCAGCTCGCGAGTACGCTCGGCCAGGGCACCGTCGCCACCATCATCCTGCCGCGCGGCGGACAACCGCTCGCGGCGGCCGAGGCGGCAGATGGCGACACCACACCGAGCCGGTGCATGCGACTCCTGCTGGTCGACGATGAGGAGATGGTGCGCCAGTCCACCGCCGATATGCTGCGCGAAATAGGCTATGCCGTCGTCGAAGCGCCCTCGGTCCAGTCCGCCCGGACGATCATGCGGGAGCGAGGCCCGTTCGACGCGATCCTCACCGACTATCTGATGCCCGGCGAGACGGGCGCCGATCTCGTACGCGAGGTCCGCGCGCAATTTTCGGATATGCCGATCATCCTGCTGACCGGTTATGCCGACGGCGCGACCGACGTCGATCCCGCTATCCCACGCCTCGCCAAGCCCTTCCGCCTCGCCGAACTTGCCGAGAAGCTCGCCTTCCTGAGCCGCTGAATCCTCGGCGCGAGATCCCACCCGGGATCACCATGCCGCCCTCGGCCGTTATCGTCCTAAGCAGGAAGGTGAAGCAGCATGGCCGCGCAACAGGACAAACCGAAAGGACCCGAGGCTTTGACCCCCGGCACCAGCGGCGCCGGCGAATCGGGCGGCGGCCCCTATCCCAATCCGCATCGCGGCAAGAAGCCGAAGGACGGCTTCCTTGGCCACGGCGGACAGACCGAACTGTTCGAAAAGCCACGTCCGGGCGAGCCTGACTGAAGCGGCGAATTCTGCGGCTCGTCGAGCTCTCAGCCGGCGACCCACAGGCTCGTCATGCATTGAGGTAGAAAGGTCCTCCCCTGTAAGGGGAGGGGAACCATCGCGCAGCGATGGTGGAGGGGTATCCCCGTAACAAGTGGAGCCCTCCACCACGGCCGCGCTACCCCTCCGTCATGCCTACGGCATGCCACCTCCCCTTTTTGGGGAGGATCACCGCATATCGCGTTGCGGCTCCGGTACGCACGGACGCCAGAGCTGCAGCTTGCGCTCCTCGCCCCAGAAGGGCGTCTCGGGAAGCGTAGTCGGGCAGAAGCGCCCCTTGTGCGCGGCCAACCAATGCGCGGCGGCGGAGTGGGCGAATTGCGGCCATACCGGCCCGACGAACCAGGCTTGCTCGCGCTCGGTCGCGCTGAGCCGGGACCACACCACGTCGGGCCAGGTCGGCGTGGCGGGGTTGAGCCATGGCAGCACCGGGGCACGCGCGCCCAGCGCCACCGCGACGCCGGGCCCGGTTCCCGACAGATCGATCAGCAGCGCGCCTTGCGCGAGCCCGTGCGCCGCCTGCAGGAACGCGGCCGTCTCCTCATCCACCCGGATGGTCCCCCGCGCCAGCGGCGGCTCGATCGGGATCTGTTGCTCGAAGATCGACGCGGGCAGGCTGTAGGGAAAGAAGGCCGCCAGCAGCATCACCAGCACCGGGCCGATGATGGCGAGCGCATAACCCACCGCGCTCCGCCAGCGCACGTTGTCGGCGGAGGCCAGCGCGAACAATGCCAGCAAGGGAAAGGCCATGCTGAAATTGAGCTGCGCCCATTGATTGTTGAACGTGCCGAGCGCCACCGCGAACGGCGCCACCAACAATAGCGCGATCGGCCAGAGCCTCACGCCCGGCTGATCCTGCAACAAGCCGGCATAGCCTGCGCTTAGCGTGATCACCGCCAGCCCGATGAAGTCCGGAATCGCGCCATCGAGCGCGTCCCCGGCCACGCTCGCCACGTAGAGCAGGCTCAGACCGATTGCGCCCCATGCCGCCCATCGGAACCATCCGAAGCGCCGCAAAGCGAAGCCGCACGCCGCCGCTACCATTGCGCCCACCAGCAACGGCGGAACCGCGAGGAAATCCTGCGCGATCTTGACCGGCAATGCCAGCACTTGGTTGGGCAAGGCGAGCACATGCTGGCTCATCACGATCCGCTTCACGAGCACGATCATCCGCGGCGGCGCGAGGAACAGAGAGATCAACACTGCGGCGAGCAGCAGCGACGCCGCGAACGGAATCGCCCGTCGTGCCGGTCGCCGCGAAACGCCGAACGCGAGGATCAGCACGATGCCGATCGCGAACAAGGGCGGTTTCGCGAAGCAGGCGCAGCAGAGCCCGCTCGCCGCTGCGATCGTTCCGGCCCACGCCCGGCCCGGCCGGCCCTTCGCCAGCAGAAGCAGCCCCGCGATGATCAGCATCGCCCCGACATTCGCCGCCATATTGTAGCTGGGCGTGATGATCCACGGGAAGAAGATCGTCATCGCGGCAAGCGCGCCATGCAAAGCGAAGTTGGCGCGCGCGTCCGGACGGTGCGCGAGCGAGAGGCCCAGCAAGGCGCCCGCGCCCGCCGCGATGCCGAACCCCGCCAGCCGATAATGCTCCAGATTGGCCCCGACCAAGGTGAAGAGCGGGTGCAGCAGATAGCCGAACGGCTGATAGGTGAGCGGATAGGCTTCGGGGTTGTGCGTCCAGATGAGGTAGAAAATCTCATCCGTGAGATCCACGCCGCGCCCGGCTCCATAAACGAGCAGGCCGCCGCACATCAGCAGCGCCAGCGCCAGGGAAGTGACCAGCGGCGCCCCGGTTCCGCGCCCGTCGGCAACGCCGCCGTCTAGCACGCCCCGCGAGGCTTTCGGACGCGGTGCCTCATTATGCGGGGCGGCGGCTGCGCGGGGGAGGGCGGGCTAAGGTTGGGCATGTCCAGCTTGCTCGCCATAGCCGTAATAGGCGCGGCACGACCAAACGAATTGCGACGCTTGCCGGCCGTGAGGCACGTCAACGCGTGGGTCGGCACCTCATTATCGGCGATGAGCGACCGCCAGCGCATAAACCAGATCGGTAAACCCCGTTGGCCCGCGCGCGATTTCGCTGAGCCCCACATGGCTCAGCCCCGATATCTCCCCCGCCAGATCGAACCGGCGATGCGCGTGCATATGCCCGAACACGCCCCGCTTCGACGCGGCCGAGCCGCCGAAATCCACCAGCAGCAATCGGCCCTCCGGCTTCAGCACGCGCGCCATCTCCGCCAGGCACTCACCACGCTGCCCCGCCGGCAGGCAGTGCAGCACCGTCGTGCACAGCAGCACGTCGAAACTTGCCGGAGCAAAGGGCAGATCCTGCGCCGTCCCCTGGACGAACGCGATATCGAGTCCCTGACGCGCGGCTTTCCTCCGCGCCCGCGCGAGCATGTCTCCGGACGCATCGACACCCGTGACCCGGCCGCCCGGCCCAACGAGCCGCCTCGCCGCGATCGCCAGCGTGCCCGTACCGCAGCCGACGTCGAGCACGCTCTGCCCAGGCCCGATCTGCGCCAGCTCCAGCACATGCGCGCGGTAGCGATCCTCGTCGCGCCCCCACACCAGCCGGAGCAGCAGATCATAGGCACGCGGCCAGCGGAAGACCTTCCCCGGTGACCCATCCGATTGGGCAGTCGTATCGAGCATCACCATCACACCTCGTTGAAACCGTACAGTCTGTTCGATATCTAACGCGATGTTTTGGAAGTAGCGCGAAAAGCCTGCGCATGTTCGGAAGCGAACAGGGAGACGCGAATGTCCGGAAAAAGCCTTGCCGAACCCGCCCGGGTCGATCGGCGCGCGGCGCGCACGCGGCGCCTGCTGCACGAGGCGCTGATGCGCCTGATCTTCCGCAAGGACTATGACTCGATCACCGTCCAGGATCTGCTCGATGAGGCCGACATCGGCCGCTCCACTTTCTATGCGCATTACGCCGGGAGGGATGACCTCCTCCGCAAGGGATTCGACCGCCTGCAGGAGGAGCTCCGCGCCGCCCAGGACCGGTTAAGCGGAGACGGTAGCGCGGCGCCGCTCGCCTTCAGCGCGGTCGTGTTCGCCCATACCGCCGCATATCGGGAAAATTATCGGGCGATGGTGGGTACGCGCGGCGGCTCGATCGTGCTCGCGGAGGTTCGCCGCGTCCTGCTCAGCATGGTCGAACCCGAACTCGATCGCATGCCCGACGGCGATGTGCCGCGCGATCTTCTGGCGCGCTATATCGTGGACGCCTTCCACTCGGTGTTGACCTGGTGGCTCGAGCGGCGCCCGCAGCTGGCGCCGGAGGAGGTGGACCGGATGTTTCGAAGGCTGGTGCTGGCGCCGTTGAAGTTGGAAGAAAGCGAGCCGGCCTGAAGCCAGGCGCCGCCGCAACGGTCCGGACCTTGATTAGAGCCTGACTTACGCGCCCGCCAGTCGCCTGATAAAGCCGCGTATATCATCCGGCCACTCCGCGATCAGCGCGCCGAACTGCGCGGTATCGCCGCGATACAGCGCACGCAGCGCCTCTTCGTAACCGGGGCGGTCGCCGCACATGTGGCGCATGAAGGCATAGATCGCATCCTGCCGCGCGCGATCGTCCGGCGCCTTCCGTCGCGCCTCCTCGACCAGCCGCCGCAACGCTGCCGAAGCGCCGCCCGGCTGCCGCCCGAGCCACTCCCATTGCTGCGGCAGCAAAGTAACCTCGCGGGCCCGCACGCCCAGGTTCGGGCGACCGCGCCCCTTCGGCGCGCTTGTCCGCAGCGCGTCCCAATAATCCAGATCGACAATTCGCCCTTCGCTATCGTCGAACACGCGGATGGCGCCCAAGTCGGCCGGATAGCCCGTCTCGATCGCCTGCTGCACCGCGCCACGCTCGCCCTGTGCGATTTGTGCGTCCCCTAGAAATGCCGTCACCGTCATCTGCCGCTCCTTTCGTAGCAGGGATTATTATCCGGGTGTTATTAAGTCAATATCATCCGGGTAAAATAATCGCGAACGGCAAAGGAAGCGCTGCACCCGACGGTAGCCGTTCACGCTTGCGGCAATTTGCTGGTTTGAGTGAGCGGATGGTGGGCCAGTCACATATTGCCGTGCGCCACTAGCGAGGCGCGCGCGCACCGCTTATGGTGAATCCGCTGTTAGAGCCGGGGGGGTCGGATCGGCATCATGTTGGGGTTTGGGGAGCGGGCGCCGGCGTTCACTACGTGTGCGCTGGACGGTAATCCGCGATATTCTTTCGATTCCGCTGCGGGTAGGCCGTTGCTGATGCTTTTCATGGGCAGCGGCATTTGGGGCTCGTGCGCGGAAGCCCTGCAGCTCCTTGAGAAATTCAATCGCATATTCGACGATCAGCGTGCGAGTTTCTTTGGCGTAACGGTAGATTCCCAAGACGCCGCCGAAGGCCGGATCGCACAGCGTATCCCCGGCATCCGCTGGTTCCTCGACTATGACACAGCCATATCCCGGCTGTATGGGGCGGCAGTCGCGAAAGAGGACGTGAAGCAGTATGTCCCTTTCTGGCTTCTGCTCGATTCAAATCTCCGGCTGGTTAGCAGCGCACCCATTCAGCAGGGGGAGCAGATTTTCGCCCATCTCATGGCGCTGATTTCGAGGGAGCCGGAGCAGACCCATGCACCCGTCATGATGGTGCCGCGCGTGTTCGAGCCGGCGCTGTGCCGCCAACTCATAGAGCTTTACGAGAAGAACGGCGGGAACGAATCCGGCTTCATGAATCAGGAAGGCGACCGCACGGTCGGGAAGATCGACCACAGCTTCAAGCGCCGCAGCGACTATATCATCGCGGATGAGGAGCTCCGCTCATCTATCGTCCACCGAATCAGGCAGCGCCTCGTGCCCGAAATCGAAAGGGCCTTCCAATTCAAGGCGACCCGCATCGAACGGTGGATCGTCGCATGTTACGATGCGGAAAACGGCGGCTTCTTTCGTCCCCATCGTGACAACATGACGAGCGGCACCGCCCACCGAAACTTCGCCTGCACGATCAATCTCAATGCGAGCGAGTATGACGGCGGGGAGCTGCGCTTTCCCGAATATGGCCCTCGATCCTATCGTGCCCCGACTGGTGGTGCGGTGGTATTCTCATGCTCTCTGCTACACGAGGCTTTGCCCGTCACGCGAGGGAAGAGATACGCCTTCCTTCCCTTCCTCTACGACGACGAAGGCGCAAAGATCAGGGCCAGGAACAGCAGCACGATCGTTCCGCCGGATGAAGGGATCGGGGTTGCGGCCGCATGACGCGGATCGCGACCAATCCGCAGGAACTCTCCATGCGTCGGCTCCAACTGCCGAGACCCGCTTGAGGGTTGCAATTCGCTCCTAGTCCGATCCAAAGGAATGCTGACGGTCCGAAAGCGTGAATTACACTCTATTCAAATAGTTGAGACTTTGCCTGGGCTATGGCGGCGACTGATCCCATATCCGATTTCATTCGCAGCGCCTTCCGCAGCGTATGGGCGCTCGAGCTTCTCCTGCACCTGAGGCGCACACGGGAGCGAGCCTGGTCGCCCGAGGAGCTGGTGAAGGCAATGCGCGGCAGCTCGCTGATCGTATCGCAAAGCCTCGAAGGGCTCATGCGGGCGGGACTGGTAAGCATAGATGATCTCGGTTGCGCGCGCTATCATCCGGCAAGTGCGGAAACGGATAAGCTGGTTGAAGGAACGCTGGAACTCTACGCTCGCAAGCCTGAAACGGTGAGGCGGATCATCGTCTCCGCCGGCCATCCTGGCCTCATCAATTTCGCCGACGCTTTCAGGTTATGGAAGGACTGATGATGTCCGATCTTTTCCCTGCCGCAGTCTACACATTGTGCTTCGTGACGAGCGGCCTGTGCACCTATTTGCTGGTGCGCTCCTACATCGCGACACGCGCGCAGCTCCTCTTCTGGAGCGCGATCTGCTTCCTCTTCCTCGCAGCAAACAGCCTGCTCGTGGTCCTCGACATTCTGGTCCTGCCCGATGTCGATTTCGGGCTGTGGCGGCCGGCCTTGGCGCTCGCGGCCGTCACGATCCTGTTGTTCGGGTTCATCTGGGACATGGAGGCCGAATGATCACGATCGGCTATGCCTTTCTCGCGGGCGCGGTGACGATGGGCTTTTCCGTCGCCGCGCTTTTCTTCCTGCGCTTCTGGAAACGCACGCACGATGGCCTGTTCCTGGCCTTCGCGCTCGCTTTCCTGCTCCTCGGTCTGAATCAGGCGCTGGTGATTCTGGCACGCATTCCAGTGGAGGATCGTAGTCCGCTCTTCCTTCTACGCCTCGCCGCGTTCGCGATCATAATCTGGGCCGTGTTTCAGAAGAGCCGTAGGCGCTGAGGTCCGCTACCAGCATGGCGGCAATCGAGCAGGTCCGCCGCCGACTTTGCGCATGTTAGGATGGCGTGCTCGCTGCCTTTAGCAGCCGGGGAACGGTCAAGCCCTGGACGAATATGGAAAAGGCGACGACCGCGAACGCCACGGCGATGAGCACGTCATGCTCGGGCAGTTGGGCTGGCGTCGCCAGCGCCAGGGCCAGCGCCAAGGCTCCTCTCAGGCCGCCCCAGAAGAGAATATGCTGCGTGATCCTGTTTGTAGCCAGCGCCGTACGGTCGAACAGGGCGGTGATCGGGTAAACGGCGATGGCGCGGCCAGCCAGAACCAGGATCGTCGCGATACTTGCGGGAATTAAGGCAGCGCCCAGTGGCTGCATCGCCTCACGGCTGCCGATGAGGAGAAATATCACCGAATTCGCCAGAAAGGCCGCGAAATCCCAGAAGCGGATCATAGCCTCCCCGCCATGCTCGGTCAGACTTCGACCTCGCCCCCAATTGCCGACCAGCATTCCCGCCGCCAGCGTGGCCAGCACCCCCGAGACATGAAGCTTCTCCGCCAGCAGGAACGAGCCATAAGCCGCGAGCATCGTCAACGTGAGCTCGACCAGATGATCGTCCGATCGCCCGGCCACGAGCAATACGGCTCCCGCGACGCCCAATCCGCACATCACGCCACCCCCGGCCGTCACCGCCAACGAAGTCGCGACGGCCGTGGCATTCATATCCTGGCCCGCAATCCAGGCGACAATGAGCGAGAAAAGGACCGCGGCTGCGCCATCGTTCACAAGGCTTTCGGATTCCATCAGGAAGCGCAGCCGCCTTTCCGCATTCTGCTCCTTCATCATGGCAATGACCGACACGGGGTCGGTCGCGGCAATAAGTGATCCGAACAGCAAAGCGGCCTGCCACCCCCATCCGACCAGCCAATGCATGCCGGCCGCCACCACGAAAGCCGATAGCAGCGTGCCGGCAAATGCCATGCTCAGCACCAACGGCGCCTCGCGCCGGAACTGGCCCCACCCAAGGTGGAGGGCCGCCTCGAATATCAAGGGGGGGAGCAGGAAGGTGAAAATGAGCTCCGGTGTGAGCACGATATGGCTGCGGTAACCGAGCAGGCTGAGCGCAATCCCGGCTGCCACCAACCCGATCGCATAAGGCAGTCCGAGCCGCCGCGTGGCGATGGCGACCAGGCACGCGATAAAGAGCAAAAGGCCCAATGTAACGACGTCGACGTGGCCCACCGATTAGCGCTCCGCTTGCACTCGAACTTCGCCTTACCGCCTAACTCCTGCATGTGAACCGAAGAACGGTTCCGTGGCCTCCGAACCCATTCGGGGCAAATGATGCGTCAGGTCGGAGGGGCTTTCCCTCAGGTGAACTACTGAAGCCGCCATTCCGTTAGCGGCCCAAATTCCGCCATCGGTGCATTCTTGGCCACGAATAAACCCGCCCCAGCTCGGGTCTTTACCCTCATGACAATCCTTTCCCACCGTCCTAACGCTCCCGCGTGCCCACGCTTCGCCGCCACCTGAGTCTCCATCGCGGGCCAGCCGCCTGGCTGGTCGCGTTCGCGCTCGCGGTGCGTCTGCTCGTGCCCATCGGCTACATGCCGATGGCGGGCAAAGCGGGGCTGGAGATTTGCGCCGGCCAGAATGCGGATCTGCGCGCCATGGAGGCGATGGCCTCTATGCCCGGCATGGGATCGATGCATCACGCGATGCCGATGCCCGGGATGGATCATGGCAAGGCGATGCCCGGCGATCATGATCATGATTGCGGGTTCGGCGCCGCCGTCGGCGGAGCGGCCGATCTGCCCGTCCTCATCCTGCCGGCCTTGCTCGCGCCGCTCGCCTTGCCGCAGGCCTTCGTCCATCAGATGCTGGTGCGGCCTGGCCTTGGCCTCGCGGCGCCCCCGCCGCCCAAGACAGGGCCGCCTTCCATCCTTCGCTGAACCGTTTCGGCGCGCCGCGGCGCGTCCTTTCGTCATCGAAGGATCATCATGTCTTACCCTCACACGGTGCGCATCACGCGCGCCCTCTTGCCCGTGGTCCTGGCCGCGGGCGCCGGCCCCGTTTTCGCCGACGCTCTCGCTGGCACCGAAGCCGATCAGACCGTCGTCATCACCGCGCAAAAGGCGCCCGACACGATCGAGAATGCGCCCTCCAGCCACGCCTCTGTCGATGCCGCCACCATCGCCGCCACCGTCAACGCCGCCAATGTCGAGGATGCGCTCAAATATCTACCGAGCCTCGTCATCCGCAAACGGCATATCGGTGACATCCAGTCGCCGCTCGCCACGCGCACCTCGGGCGTCGGCGCCAGCGCGCGCAGCCTCATCTACGCCGACGGGGTTTTGCTCTCCGCGCTCATCGGCAACAACAACAGCTCCGCCAGCCCACGCTGGTCGATGGTCACCCCACAGGAGATCACGCGGATCGACGTGCTCTACGGACCTTTCTCGGCTGCCTATCCGGGCAATTCGATCGGCGCGGTGGTCAACATCACCACGCGCCTGCCCGACAGATTGGAGGCGACCGCCAGCGCAGGCACCAGCCTTCAGACCTTCCGCCAATATGGCACCGACCGTGATCTGCCCGCTTTCCGTATCGGCGCCACCCTGGGCGATCACAGGGGGGCCTTCGCCTGGTTCCTCAGCGCCGATCATGTCGACAGCAAGAGCCAGCCGCTCGCCTACATCATCGCCCCGCGCAGCACGGGCGGTACCGTCACCGGCGGCTATGACGACATCAACCGCACCGGCGCACTCATTCGCGTGCTCGGCGCGGGCGGTTTCGAGCATCAGCGGCAGGACAATCTCAAGCTCAAGCTCGCTTACGATCTCACGCCCGACGTGCGGCTGAGCTATGTCGGCGGTCTGTTCCTCAACGACACCGCCGCCACCGCACAGAGCTATCAGCGCGACGCCGCCGGCAACCCCGCCTTCACCGGCGCCTATAACAGCAACGTCTACCTATATGACGAGCACCACTGGTCGCATGCTCTCTCGCTCAAGGGCGACGGCAAGGCGTTCGATTGGGAGGTGATCGGCACGCTCTACCGCTTCAGCCACGACGTGCAGCGCACCCCCACCGGCACGCTTCCGGTCGCATTCGATGGCGGCCCGGGCAATATCACCCGCCTCGACGGCACCGGCTGGGATACGCTCGATGCCAAGGGCGCCTGGCACAGCGGCCCACAGACGCTCAGCTTCGGCGGACATTGGGATCGCTTCACGCTCGACAGCAACCGCTACACCACCGTCGACTGGCGCGAGGGCGGGGAAGGGGTGCTGAACCTCGCTTCGCGGGGCAAGACCCGGACGGCGGCTGTGTGGGCGCAGGATGCCTGGACGCTCACAGCTCCGCTGACGTTGACGATAGGGGGCCGCTACGAATGGTGGCGCGCCTTCGATGGCTTCAATTTCTCAGGGAGTCCGGCGCTCAGCGTCACTCAGCCGGGCCTCTCCGCCGCGCGTTTCTCGCCCAAGGCGTCGCTCGCCTGGACGCCATCGGCCGGCTGGAAACTCACCGCCTCCTTCGGCCGCGCCTGGCGTTTCCCCACGGTGAGCGAGCTCTACCAAGTGGTGGCCACGGGCTCGAACCTCGCCGTCCCCAACCCCAACCTGAAGCCCGAACGCGCCACCTCCGAAGAGCTGGCGATCGAGCATAAGGGCATCCGTCTGTCCCTGTTCAACGAGGTCATCGACGACGCGCTGTTGTCGCAGCTCGCTCCCCTAAACGGCGGCCCGCTGCTCGCGACCTTCGTCCAGAACGTCGACCGCGTCCGCACCCGCGGCGTGGAATTGGCCTTCGACAGGCCCAATATCCTGCCCCGCCTCGATCTCTCGGGCAGCGCAACGTTGGTCGATCCAAAGATCGTGGCGGACGCGGCATTCCCGGTCGCGATCGGCAAGCGTCCACCCCAGGTCCCGCGCCGCAAGGCGACCCTGGTCGCAACCTACCGCCCGGACGACGCCGTCTCGCTGACCGCCGCCGCCCGCTACAGCAGCCGCGCCTTCGGCACGATCGACAACAGCGACGCCGTCACGCACACCTATCAAGGCTTCGAAGACTATCTGGTGGCGGACGTCCGCGCGCTGGTGAAACTGTCCGGAAACTGGTCGCTGGCCGCCGGCGTCGACAACCTCACCAACCGCAAATATTACCTCTTCCACCCCTTCACCCAACGTACCTTCACAGGCGAGGTGAACTGGAAGTTTTGACCCATAGAACCCTCTCCCCTTGTGGGAGAGGGGCTGGAAATTGAACAACGCTCCCACAAAAAGCCGTCATGCCAGCGGAAGCTGGCATCTCAGGAGGTGGAGGTCCCAACCTCACGAGATACCAGCTTTCGCTGGCATGACGGTTAAAGTTTGGCGAACCGCGCCTCGATCGCGTCCCAGATCAACCCGGGCGTATCCGTCCCGTTGAACGCATCGATCGCCACGATCCCCGTCGGCGAGGTCACGTTGATCTCGGTCAGGTATCCCGCAATCACGTCGATCCCGACGAATACCAGCCCGCGTTTCGCCAGCTCCGGCCCCAGTTTGGCGCAGATTTCGAGCTCGCGCGGCGTCAATTCCGTCGCAGCACCCTTGCCGCCGACCGCCAGGTTCGACCGGATCTCGCCTGCCTTGGGCAGCCGATTCACGCCGCCCGCCGGCTTGCCGTCGACCAGGACGATGCGCTTGTCGCCCTTGGACACGTCGGGAAGGAACGCCTGCACCATGAACGGCTCGCGCCAGACCTGCCCGAACAACTCGGTCAGGGCCGCCAGATTGGCGTCGGTCTTGCCCACATGGAACACCGCCGAACCCGCATTTCCATAGAGCGGCTTCACCACCACTTCGCCATGTTCGGCATGGAAAGCGCGCGCTTCCTCCAGCCGGCGGGTGATCAGGGTCGGCGGCATGAACTCCGCATAATCCAGCACGAACAGCTTTTCGGGCGCGTTCCGCACCGCCGCCGGATCGTTCACGACCAGGGTTCGATGCTGGATCCGCTCGAGCAGATGCGTCGCGGTGATGTAGGCCAGATCGAACGGCGGATCCTGCCGCATCAGGATCACGTCCACGTCCTCGGCCAAATCGAGCGTCTGGAAATCCCCCGATTTGTGGTGGTCGCCGGCCACTTTCTGCACCGCCACGGCCCGCGCCGGGGCGGTCAGGCGCCCGTCGCGATAGGTCAGGTCGCCCGCCGCATAATGGAACAGCCGATGCCCGCGCGCCTGCGCCGCCAGCATCAGGGCAAAGCTCGAATCGCCCGCAATGTTGATGGTCTCGATCGGATCCATCTGGACGGCTACCCGCAGGCTCATACCAGTCTCCTTCGGCTCCCCTTTACCGTTCGCCCTGAGCTTGTCGAAGGGCTGTCTTTCTTTCTGCGGTCAAAGAAGAACAGTGCTTCGACAGGCTCAGCACGAACGGACGTTGGCGCGTGCTGTCACCCGATCCAGGCGTTTTCGATATGCCGGAGCGCCCTTCCAGGCGCGATCAGGATCACGTCCACGCGCATATCGTCGCCCGATTCCATGTAGCGCGGACCGAGATATTCAGCCGCCGCGGCCACGCGTGCGAGCCGATATTCGTCGATCGCGAAATCGAGTTCGGCCCCCGTCCGGCGCCGTTTCACCTCGACAAAGGCCACCAGATTGCCCTTCCGGGCGACGAGATCGACCTCGCCCGCGGGCGTCCGCACCCGCCGCGCAAGGATGCGCCACCCCTTCAACCGCAACCACCACGCCGCCGCCGTCTCCCCCACGCGACCCGCTTTTTCGGCGCGCCGGCGGTCTCTCATAGCTCCCTCTCCCCTTGTGGGAGAGGGTTGGGGAGAGGGGATCGGACGAGCAGCCTCGATGGCTGCGGGCACGAATAGTGCGGGACGCTCGCTCGCGCTCGCGACCCCTCTCCCAACCTGTGGGGCCGAGCGATCGTCCCCCGGACGATCGCCAAAACGGCCCCACACCCACAAGCCTGTCCTGAGCGACGCCGCAGGCGGCGTCGAAGGGGGGAGAGGGCTTTGAAGGTGCGTGCAACGGCAGGCTTCACGCCTTCATCTCCAGCGCGCGGGCATACAAATCGCGCTTATTGAGGCCCGTCGCCTTGGCCACTTCGTGCGCCGCCTTGGCCGCCGGCAACCGCGTCAGCGCCTCGATCAGGAGCGCATCCGCATCGTCGGCCGACGGGGCAGGGGCCTCGCCGGGCGGACCAACCACGATCACGATTTCGCCCTTGGGCGGCGCGTCCGCATAGCGCTCGGCAAGGGCGGAGAGGCTATCGGTCAGGCACTCCTCGAACCTCTTGCTGATCTCGCGTGCGACCGCCGCCTCGCGGTCGCCCAACCCCTCGGCCAACGCCATGAGCGTGGCACTCAGCCGGGGGCCGGATTCGTACAGGATCAGCGTCGCGCGCACCCCCTTTATCTCGGCAATAGCATCCCCGCGCGCCTTCGCCTTGGACGGCAAAAAGCCCAGAAAAAGGAAACGATCGGTCGGCAATCCGGCGAGCGTAAGCGCTGCGATCGCCGCGCACGGGCCGGGGATCGTGACCACCGCATGGCCCGCCGCGCGGGCATCGCGCACCAGCTTGAAACCGGGGTCGGAGATGAGCGGCGTGCCCGCGTCCGACACCAAAGCGATCGCCTCCGATCCCAGCCGTGCCACCAGCCCGGGCCGCACCCGATCGGCATTATGGTCATGGTATGGAACCATCGGCCGCCTTGTTCCGATATGCGAAAGGAGCTTGGCGGTGACCCGGCTGTCCTCGACCGCGATCGCATCCGCCTGGGCCAGAATGGATGCGGCGCGCGGAGAGAGGTCGGATAAGTTGCCGATCGGGGTCGCGACGATGTAGAGGCCGGGCGAAAGTCGCCCGTCCTCGGGCGGAGAGGAATTCATG
>Ga0207657_10000697_pt1 | contig 35688 bp, 37 predicted proteins | sample KBSC33metaG_FD_184316 | JGI IMG/M metagenome (GOLD analysis project Ga0207657, IMG submission 184316) | Corn rhizosphere microbial communities from Kellogg Biological Station, Michigan, USA - KBS C3-3 metaG (SPAdes) (version 2) | ecosystem: Host-associated > Plants > Roots > Rhizosphere > Soil ...
CAGAATGGCGTCGTGAATGCCCAGTCCGTGCAAGCGGCAGTGGAGCAGACGCGCGGCGTCAAAGTCAGCTCGGCCGCGCCGCTCGAAGCCGCACAGCTCCTGCATCTAGAAGACGCCATCCACAAACGCATGATCAACCAGTCCCGCGCCGTCAGCGTCGTCGCCAGCGCGCTCCGACGCGCGCGGGCCGGCGTCGCTAACCCGAAGCGCCCTATCGGCAGCTTCCTGTTCCTCGGGCCGACAGGCGTAGGCAAAACCGAGCTGGCACGCTCCATCGCCGCCACGTATTTCGGGGCCGAACAGAACATGATCCGCCTCGATATGAGCGAGTATCAGCGCGCCGAAGACGTGGCGCGATTGCTCGACAGCGGCGAACAGTCATCCAGCGGTCTCGTTATGGCCGTGCGGCAACAACCGTTCAGCGTCGTCCTACTAGATGAGATCGAAAAAGCCCACCCAAACATCCTGAATCTGTTACTGCAAGTGCTTGATGAAGGCCATCTGACCGACGCTTCCGGCCGCAGCGCCAGCTTCAAGGACACGGTCCTGATTTGTACTAGCAACGCCGGCGCCATGGAAATCCGCGAACGCGTAGAACGTGGCGAGGCACTCGAGAGTTTCGAGAAACAGTTTACCGACACCCTTATCAGCAGCGGCCAGTTCAAACCGGAACTGCTCAATCGCTTCGATGAGATCGTCCTATTCCGGCCGCTAACCGTCGACGAGCTTGTCCAAGTCGTAATGCTCATGATGGCCGAGATCAACGCTACACTTGCCAACCAGAACATTTCTGTCGAGTTAACGCCTGCCGCCGCCCGTACCATCGCTGAAGCCGGCTACGATCCGCGTCTCGGCGCTCGTCCGATGCGTCGCGAACTGCAGCGTGCCGTAGAAGATGGCATCGCGCAGCGCATTCTCAGCGGCCAAACCCAGGCCGGTGACCATGTCGTCTTAGATGTCGCAGACATCGGTGTTACTGCTTAGATTATTCTGTGGCCGAGCTGCTCGGCAAGAGTTTTGAGATCCGGCTCGCCGAAACGCTGGAGCCACTCATCAAAGCGCGCCACTTTATCCTCACCGTGCTTGCCGAGATCTTTTCGTATGCTAGCGACACTATTGAACCGCGGCGGGTCGGTCTTGGAATGGAACTTGTCCGCGTAGGCCACCAGGCATTCTTCTGCTGTCTCAGGCATAAAATCCTCCAGGGGCAACGCGAGCTTCTCGCGCTCGATATCCTGTTTGGTAATGCCAGCACCGATATGCCGGCTGGCAAAACGGCAGATCAGCTCAGGCGAGCCACTTTTGCGCAACATCCACGCACCAATAACGCCGTGGCGGATGTACGGCTCGTCCAGCTCAAGCCAATAGACGCCGACGTCGTGTAGCAGCGCTCCAGTGCGTACTAGGTCGGCATCGACCTGCAAGTGATGCCGGGCAATAAGCTGTCGGGCAATAGCCCAGACAACCTGACAATGGGTAAAGACAAGCGCGAACTTGTCCTCGTCACCCGCCAGACGGCGGTGAAGGTATTCGATAGTCACCGACGATGGTAGCTCCATAGTCTGTTAGGAATTAGTAACTTTAGTGCCGATTTGCTCGCCACGGACAGCGCTGAGGATATTACCAGACTGCTGCGCGTCAAAGATAATGATCGGCAACTGGTGATCCAGTGCCAGGCCGAGCGCCGCCTTGTCCATCACCTTGATCTGGTTATCTTCTATAGCTTGCTGAAGCGTCATCTGCTCATAGCGCTTGGCATCAGGGAACAGGGCAGGATCCTTGTCGTATACGCCGTCTACCTTGGTCGCTTTCATTACCACATCACAATCCAATTCGAGCGCCATGATGAGCGCCGCCGTGTCAGTCGTGACATACGGCCGGCCACTGCCGCCGCCAACAATGATAACGCGCTTCTTCTCGAGATGCTTAAGCGCTAGGCGAAAGATAAACGGCTCAGCGACTTGCTCGGCAAAGATATTGGTCAGGCAGCGCGTCGGTACGCCTTGGCTCTCAAAGATATCGGTCAGCGCCAGAGCGTTCATCATCGTGGCGAGCATGCCGATCTGGTCAGCCGTGACGCGCTTGATACCATGGCCGGCGAGCTGCACGCCGCGGGCGTAATTGCCGCCGCCAACCATAACGACCACTTCTACGCCAGTGTCAGCTACTGCTTTGACTTCATGCGCTAGCCAAGCACAAAATTCAGCATCGATACCCCCATCGAACTTGCCGGCTAGTTGCTCGCCGGACAGCTTGAGCAACACGCGCTTGTACATTTGAGACCCAGTATAACACGGCCTATGGTAGCCTAGAGATATGACTAAAATCTATTCGTGGAACGTCAACGGCATCCGCGCCGTCATCAAGAAGGGAACCTTTCAGCAATTCGTCGTCGAGCACCATCCAGATATCTTGTGCCTACAGGAGACCAAAGCCGAGCGCGGTCAGGCAGAAATCGACCTGCCGGACTACACCGAATACTGGAATTCCGCTGCCAAGAAGGGCTACAGCGGTACGGCTATCTTTACGAAACCGCAGCCGCTCTCTATCGTGAACGGCCTGCCGGCGCACATCGTCGAGCAGTACAAGATGGATGACGACGGCTACGGCGACCCCAACCTGGAGGGCCGCGTTATCGCCACCGAGTACGAGCGCTACTGGGTTGTCACCGTCTATACGCCAAATGCCAAAGACGATCTCTCTCGTCTGTCGCTGCGTCACGACCATTGGGACCCTGCATTCCTAGCGTACGTAAAAGAGCTCGAGCACAAGAAACCTGTCGTATTTTGCGGCGATCTGAACGTCGCTCATACCGAGCTGGACCTCGCCAACCCTAAGCCGAATGTTGGCAAGAAGGGTTTTACCAATGAAGAGCGCACCGGATTCCAGGCGTTTCTCGATGCAGGTTTTCTGGATACGTTCCGTATGTTCACACAGGGCAATGGCCACTACACTTGGTGGACGCATTGGGCCAACGCCCGCGCCCGTAACATCGGCTGGCGTATCGATTATGTCTTGGTATCGGCCGCCCTGAAGGACCATGTCACCGCCGCAGAAATCCACCCACAGGTACTAGGCTCCGACCATTGCCCGATATCTGTTACGCTAGACATATGAAAAAGACTGACGACACAACGACTATCCAGGAACTGATTGACGCGTTCACCGCTTTCCGTGCCGAACGCGGCTGGGACAAAAGCGCTACGCCGCGCAACCTCGCTACTTCCATAGCTATCGAGGCAGCAGAACTACTCGAACATTTCCAATGGGGTGAAGACGACGGGCTCGGCAAGCAAGAACAAGCTGACGAGCTGGCGGACATCCTGGGCTACTGCGTATCGTTCGCGCACGCTATCGGCATCGACATTAGCACAGCCTTCTTTGATAAGTTAGAACGCGCCAAGCAAAAGTACCCGATCGAGCTCTTCCATCCGGGCAACCACGACGACGAAACGTACCACCGCATCAAGCAGTCGTACCGGCAACACACAAGACCGAAGCGCTAAATTATTTCAGGCGACTCACCATCTTCTGCCTTGAAGCAGAAAAACGCGATGTTCGCCAAATGAACAGCTGCTTCGCGCCGGATGGTAGCGACGGCAGCCAAATGCGCAGCAGATTCGTCACTGAGGTTGCTCTCGCGGCGCCAGCGGTCACACTCCTGAGCGTCGAGCAGCAGGTCACCGATCTTATAGAGCGCTGTGGCATAGGCTAGAGAGGCGTCATTGCCTAGCAACTCCTTGGAACTCATAGCCACAGTATACGCTACGCTTTCGGTTCCTCAGGCAGACCGTCATAGTAGCCGCCCGTCGAGCCGCAACGGTTGATCGGGGCGGCAGTGCCGAGTTCAATTGGAACTTCGCGTATAAAGCCAGGGCACCCGCGCATCTCTACTAGCTGATGCAACCCTTGACCAACCATCTGCGCACCCAGCTGATACGTATCGGCCATCAACTCTTGCGCCTCTCCAAGAACAGTTTGATTATCTTCAGTGGATAATACTACCTCTCCGGAAGCAACATCGGCCAAGTCAACATCACCGACTATCTCTTTACCTTTTGCCACGACACGGGCGACCGCTAGAGCCACGGCACAGTTCAAACACTCGGGTCGAAAGCCCAGCGCTTGCAATTGGCGGCGCGCTGCCATATCTAGATTTACAGCCTCATCGCGTTCACTCACCACAAGCCTTCCCGTAATACATTAGCGATTGGCACTATGGCATATCATCATCTACTGGTCAATAATAGACCACATGGAACAAGAAGCGTATTGGCGCAAACAAGAGGCGGGCAAGCCGCTCTTTCCAGATCTGTTATGGAGCCGGCCGGAGAACCGCGCCTTGGCAGGCAAGCTGCTCATCATCGGCGGCAATACGTATGGCTTTGCGGCTCCGGCCGAAGCCTATCAGGAAGCAGTGAAAGCAGGGGTAGGCAGCGCCCGCGTACTCTTACCGGATAGCTTGCGCCACACAGTAGGCAAAGTGCTCGACGTCGGGGATTTTGCACCCAGCACCCCGAGCGGCAGTTTCAGCCAGAAAGCACTTGGCGAGTTCATGACACAGGGCGCCTGGGCAGACGGCGTCTTGCTGGCCGGCGACCTGGGCCACAATTCGGAAACGGCAATCTTATTGGAAAAATTCGTCGACTCGTGCATGGACACCTTAACCCTCACAAAAGACGCTGCCGACTATTTCACGGCCACGCCATCGCGGCTGCTGACGCATGGCAACACAACGCTTGTTATCAGCTTTGCCCAATTGCAGCGCATGGCATCTGCCGCACGCTTCACGCATCCGTTCCTGTTCGAGCTCGGTATATTGCAGCTCGTCGAGCGCCTTCACCAGTTCACCCTAGACTATAAGGTATATATTGTCGTAAAGCACGGTCCGAACATCTTTGTCGCAGCCGAAGGGCAGGTAAGCAGTACGAGACTACCAGAAGATATGGAAATATGGCGTGTCCGTACGGCCGTCCTAGCAAGCGTCTGGTGGCTACAGAACCCAGGAAAGCCATTTGAGGCCCTAACGACCGGCGTCTACAATCTCTTGCATACAAGCACGAGCGTTTGACAAACCCTGCAAATCGGATATTACGCTTCTCATGTCTAGCTGACGAGTTCCAATCCTGGTAACAGGACATTGTTGAGCTTGCCATAGTTAGCGCACGTTAAAAGTCGGGGACAGTACAGAGGAGGGATGTACCCATGAAGCTACATCAGTTCTCCTGGCATCATCCATCAGCAGCACCACTCGTCCAGTTGACGGGGATAGTCCTAGCACTCGCCATTATAGGTGTGGTGCTCTTGTTAGCCTTCATCAATGCCATCGCGTTCGATATACCGCACGTAGGTATTGGACTGTGCGTCGCTATCAGCATCTTCGTTGCATCCATACTTGTATCGTCCAATCTATATGACGGAGCCGTCAGAGAAGTGCAACAGGACGCATAACCGTCCCAGGAGAGAGTCATGATCGACGAGTATCTTGAGGTAGCGCAGGCTGCTTACAACCAGCGGATAGAGCTCATTCGGTCGCGTCTGAGACCATTTTGACTACGTCACAAATATACTGCCCGCACGGCACAATACGCAGTACGGATAAGCATCCTTCTTGCGCCCGTGCCATTCCTGGCAGACCTGTGGTTTAGATCATCTCAGGGTCCAACAGTCGGACAAATGCTACTTTTCGTTGGCAGTATTCTTGGAAGTTGTACAATCGCTTTCGTGATTGCAGAGGTGCATAGCCTCATTACCGTCGACGATGGCGATATCGAGTAGGCGCTAGGGTGCGCAAGCCGCGAAGGATTCTTCCTTCTGCTTTGCACATCCCCCTACCTACACTCACCACTGACCCGACTTTTATTTTATTCTTGCAACTATAAACAGCCGAGATCCGGCTGTTTTCATTTTGACGCTTGCGCCACACTGTCGCGTACATCCTAGCGATATGCTGGTTGGTGGACGAGGAGGGAATCGAACCCTCAATCCCGAAGGAACACGATTTTGAGTCGTGCGCGTATACCAGTTCCGCCACTCGTCCACGAATCAGCATGCAAGCGTAGCTTGCTGCGACTTGAAATAACTTGTGAATGCTAGGGCATGACCCCAGATGCTTCATAGCTATCAGGGGTAGATTGTACTATAATCAGGCGCGTAAAACCAGTGATACGCCCATGAACGTCAACCCACTTTTTCCCAGCGCAGACGGCAAGCCGGAAGACAACGGCTATGTGCTGCCGCGCCAGGAAAGGCGGATCGAACCACTCGGGCACACAGCCGGCAAGGGCGTGAACGAAGCAGTGAGCCTCATCCGGCAAAAGATTGAGCGCATCTATGCCGAGGAACCAGATGCCCGCACCGAAGAACGCGAAGCCGAACAGGCCATGCCACGGAGCAAACATCAACAGTTTATGATGGAGCTATCGAACAGCGGCAAGAGCCTGGCAGAGATCCAGACGGCCTGGCACGACTACTATGTCGCCCTGCCAGATAACGAAAAATACCAGGTATGGCAGGAGTTTTATGAGGCCAACAAGGTACCTGTACCTGCAACAGCGCCTGAAAAATCCTTACCAGAATTGCCAGCAACACCAGCACGCACTATCGGCGCTTCCGTACGGCCAACGTCCTTTACCATGCCGACCGCGCTCAACACCGATACCCTGACTGATGCTTTCTCCAAGTGCCTCCCGCGTCCTGACCGTCGCTCGCTAGACCAAATCCGCCATGCCGTCCGGAACAAAGTAACGGCCGGGGGCAAACTCAAGGTCCGGCACCACCTACAATCGCTCGCGTTTGGCCTGGGCGTCGGCATGGTGACTATCATCATCCTGTTGTTCGGCTTCTTCAACGAAGTCATCATCGCGCCATTCATCCAGCCGGGTAGAGCGGCAGGCCCGACACCGATCATCATTGGTTCGACCGCCGAGGCAGCAAGCACCGGCCCGTCAATCATCATCCCCAAGATCAACCTCGACATTCCGGTCGACTTCTCGCAGACCTCGACCAATGAAGCGGTAATAGAGAACGCGCTCGAGAGCGGCATCGTCCACTACCCGACGACCGTCATGCCCGGGCAGAGCGGCAACACCGCGTACTTTGGCCACTCCAGCAACAACATCTTTAACCCCGGCAGATACAAGTTCGCTTTCGTCCTGTTGCACGAGCTTACCGCAGGCGATACGTTTTATATAACCTACAGTGGCAAAACCTATGTCTACCGCGTGTTCGCCACGAAGATTGTCGACCCCAGTGAAGTGGGCGTACTCGACAACGTTCCGGGTCACGGTGCGACTGCGACTCTCATCACGTGTGACCCACCCGGCACCAGCCTCCATCGACTCGTCGTCATCGGCGACCAGATCAGCCCCGATCCGTCCGGCAACATCGGCGGCACCAATACGACTGCATCGGCCTCCGTACCGGCACAATTGCCCGACAACGGTCCGTCGCTCTGGTCCCGTATCTGGAACTCAATTTTTTAGCAAAATCTCGGGAAGAGCAGGCGCGGTTCGCCACCGCTAAAAGCGGAAGGCGGAGCTGGATTCATTCCAGCGGCGCCGTATGAGAAACCCAAGCCCGAGGGTCCCCAAGCTGAAAGCTTGAGGCAGTGCGCGGGTGTCTCATTTTACATGTCCGCAGGAGTACGTAGGGGCGTAAGCGTGAGTAACTCATGCGTCTTGTCCGTGGCAGCCGGAACGAAGGTATAGAGATACTTCTGGTCCGGTGTAAATGCCGGCTCGTATTGTCCGGCGGCCGACACGAGTGTCTGCCGGTTACTGCCGTCATAGTCGAGCACAACCACTTGACCGTGACTGACGTAGTCGAGCCGCGCGCTGTCCATCCAAGCAACACGCGCCTGCGGGCTGTCCAAGGCATCTGGCAAGGAGTACGTGAATCCCGTAAGCTGCTCAGCATCGTAGACGGCCAGGTTTGTGCCGCTTTCAAACAAAGCATATTGGCTGCCAGGGGAAAACGATACGTAGGTAGGATTCTTGATACGAAATACCTGCACCGGTACTGCCTGGCCAAGCTGGCGGTCATGGATCTGGCTCTCGGGGTTACGGTAGATGTATGCGACCCCTTCGCTTTGCGCTGCCACTGCCAGGTATGTATCGCCGGAGTATTGGCTGATATCCAGAAGGTAGGTAGTCCCTGGGGCGGCCGTACGGATCGGATAGGTATTACCATTGTCATAGAGATAAATCGCAACTTTGGCGGGGTCGGCATCCGGCGTCGCGTAGAGCGTCATATTATCCCCGTATGTCGCAAAAGCCAGAACGCCCTGGAGGTAGACTTGCGGCGTAGCGTTACCTTGGCTGAGTAATGACAAGGTATGGGCGGTCGTGTCATACAGTATGTACTGGTCGGGGTGTTTGTTCCTAAGTTGTAATTCGATGCCGCTCGCCGGCAGGCCCAATGTCCGCGTCAAGTTGACCGACTGCACAGGGTTAGAGCGATTCAGCAAGATGTACTCGGCGTTCGCGTCATACGTATGGCGCAGCAGTAGGTGGTTGTTGTCATCAGCCCAACCAACCACCTGAATGCTCTGCGAACTTTGTGGAGTTGTCAGTAAACCCAGTGGCAAGGTGATGACAACCGGTGCTTTCTTGACGTTGCCCAGGTCATAGACATCGAACGACGTCAACAAACCGGGCTGCGCGATGAGCAGCCAGCGACCATCATCACTCTGCGTCGTCAGAGCGGGCGCGGCGGTATACTCCTTGGCAGTATTTGTGGTCAGTACAGAAGGGAAAAGAAACGGGTAGGTGAAGGATTCTACCTGGCTACCCTGGACCGTTATCGACCGCGTCCAGTCACGGTAGCCGTTGCGTTTGAGCATTACGGCATACGTACCAGTAGGCAGAATCAAGCGGGTATTTGTATCGCTCGTGTAGCGCTCACCGTTCAGATATACTTGCGCCGGATTTGGCGTACTTGAGAGGAATACCAGTCCGTTCTGAATTACCTGACCATTCTTATATCCGAAACCGTAGGCCACGAAGAGCAGGATAAGCGTGATGAGGGCAATGGCTAGCCCAACGAGCAAATAACCGATAAACAGCTGCGCCGTGTAGCGCCGCCGCCGTTTCGGGTCCATGAATTCCATTGCTTCCATAGCTAGCTTGTATAGTATGCACGCACCCTGGAGATGCGCTGATTATTTTTGGGCACGACCATATTATACAGCCGGGACGCCACACGAGGCGGACTTGCGTAGGACATATGTGTAGCGTTAAGATAGTTCTAACGCGCTTAAGCATTGATGGGGCCGTGGCAAATACGTGACAAAAACAGATCATACAATAGAGCTTAACGGTAGGCGTTATGATGCGCGGACCGGGGTTATGCTTGGCGATTCACCACTCAAGCAGCCGCCCGCTGCAGGCATGTCGGTTGACGGTTTTGTCCGTGGTCCAATGCGGCCTACACCGGCACCAAGTGCCCGTGCCTACCATGATGCCCCGCTTCATGGAGCTCCCGCCAAGGCTATAGATGCCATGCGCGACAACCCGCACCACGTTCAGCATCACAAGCCCCAACATGCCGCCACGCTTATGCGCCAGTCGGTTAATAAGCCCGCGGCAGGACTCAAACGTACGGTCAAGGTAGTGGCGCCCGTCCACCACGCCCTTACCACCATGCAGCATTTCGACATCATGCCCAAAGAATATGCCGGTACTCTCGATGAACACCGGCTGAAACGCGCCAGTGGTATACCGCATAGTAATCTTGTCAGCCGGTTCGGTAGTATGCAGGTACAGAACAGGAAAGCGCAACCCCTCCATCGATCGGTAGCCACCGTTCAACCGCGGCCAACACAGCATCAATTGCAAGCGGCCCATCCGGCAGCACATCCAACCCAAGCCGGTATAGCTCGCTTAGGGTCTTCGACTGATATCTTCGAGCGCGCCATGGCGGCCGCAAACAGCCACCAGCAACCGTCCGTCAACCGCAAGCATTCAGCCAAGCGCCACACCGCATTCAAGCGTATCGGCAGCGTTGCCGCCTCAACGCTCGCTATCCTCCTTATTGTCGGCTTCGTGGCCTACATGAATGCCACCAGTCTGCAAATGCGCCTTGCATCGTCACGCGCCGGTATCAGCGCCAGTTTACCAACCTGGCAACCGGAAGGCTTCACGATCGGTAAGTTTTCCTACGCACCAGGTACAGTGACCCTTAGCTTCCGCGGCAACGACCCCGACCAGCATTTCACGCTCATGCAGACAGCCTCGAACTGGGACAGCGCTGCATTACTCAGCGACTATGTCTTACCGAACAACGACACATACAACGCCATCCAATCCGGAGGTACGACCATCTATACCTACGGCGATAACAATGCCACCTGGGTAAGCAGTAATATTTGGTACAAACTCACCACCAACGGCAGCCTAACTACCAGCGAGATCGTGCACTTAGCAACAAGCATGTAAAGACGAGGGACCTAACACGGGTATCTCATCCTAATCACGCGGTATAAATCTACGTTCACTACAGGAAACCGACGCTGCGCATGCGGCTTTCGTGGACAGGTTCCATTTTGGCGATCTTTGCGTGCGTGCTATTTGCACTCTGGATGTGTATCACGCCTGAGTACTACGCATGGACATTGCCGTCTACCACCGGTGGGCCTGACCTAGGTGCTGCAATGCAGCAATGCCTGGGGAATAATTTCCCGCTAATGGCAGCAAGCCTCGTCGTTCGTTTCATCCTCGGCACAGTGGTATTCATCTGCGTAGATGGCATTGTACGCACTGCGGTCAAGCGCCTTTTGGGTCGAGACATCACTTTGAGCGATATCTTTGGATACCTCATGCTGATGGTTCTGGCCGGAGGGATTCTGTTCTACGTGGGCAGCAGCCTACTGGCCACTCTTGGCAACCACTTTATGGGATGTCACATTCCATAACCACTCTCTGACAAAGTTCACGCGCGGATCCGCGTTTAACCCTACAAGGCTTTACAAAGATTCGCGCATTTTCATATCCTAAAACGATCCGGCTATCATCTGTTATAATTGCCCCCATGACAAAGCCCGCCCGAACCCGTTTTGCGCCGAGCCCGACCGGCTTCATGCACGTTGGTGGTGTCCGCACCGCAGTCTTTGCGTGGCTCATCGCCCGACAGACCGGCGGCCAGTTTATCTTACGAATCGAGGACACTGACAAGCAGCGCGAAGTCGAAGGGTCGATCGACCACATTATCAAAAGCCTAGACTGGTTGGGACTAGACCGCGACGAGGGAGTCGGAACCGGCGGCCCGTACGCGCCGTACCTGCAAAGTGAGCGCCGAGCCCGCCATATGGAATGGGCACAGCAACTGATCGATAAAGGTAGGGCGTATGCCGATCCGTATTCGGTAGAAGAAGTGGAGAAGTTCCGACAAGAAGCGCAAGCCGCCAAGAAGCCGTTCCTCTACCGCGACCACCGGCCTGAGAATCCCCCCACATGGGATGGTACGACACCATTACGCTTCAAGGGCGAGCCGAAGGCCTACACCTGGCATGACGCGATCATGGGGGATATTCACACCGGCCCAGAGTCGGTCGACGACTTTGTCCTGGTCAAAGCCGATGGCTACCCAACGTATAATTTCGCGCACATCATCGACGATGCCGATATGAAGATTACCCATGTCATGCGCGGCCAGGAATTCGTCTCAAGCGTACCGAATTACCTCAACCTCTACGAAGCGCTCGACCTCACACCGCCCATCCTCGCGCATGTTCCGTTGATCCTCCGGCCCGACGGCCGCAAGAAGCTCGGCAAGCGTGACGGCGCAAAAGATCTGCTCGACTACGCCAAAGCGGGGTACCTACCGGAAGCGATGGTCAACTTCTTGGCCTCACTCGGCTGGAACGACGGTACGGAGCAAGAGATTTTCAGCAAAGAAGAGCTTGTCAAGAAATTCAGCCTGGAACGCGTTCAGCGTTCAGGCGCGAAGTTCGACGAGCAACGACTAGAATGGATGAACGGTGTGCATATCCGGCAGCTTTCTGTCGATGATCTCTATGGGCGGGCCAAAGACTTCTGGCCCGAAGAAGCCAACAACGCTCGTTCTGTATACAAGAAGAAAGTTCTCGCGCTCGTCCAAGAGCGGTTGAAGTATCTTGCCGAACTGCCGGGGCTGACGCGCTTCTTCTTCGTCGACTTACCAACCAACATGCAACTCATCGAGCAAAATAAGTATCTCCGCGAGATGGATAAGGACGATTTGAAAGTGCTTCTCCACGCTGCGCGTACGGAACTGGAAAGTAGCGACTTTAGTGTCGAAGATCTGACCGCGAAACTCAACGGCCTGCTCAATCTGACGCATACGCGCCCGGGCGTGCTCTTTAGCCTCATCCGCATCGCCACCACCGAAGCACCGGCCAGCCCCGCACTCGCTGACACCTTGGCTGTACTCGGCAAGGAGACTTCCTCGCGCCGCATCGATACATTGCTGGCAAAGCTGGGATGAGTAGTGGATGGCAACTGGCTAGCCGTAGACACTTACGATAAAATTGCCGACGTCTATACGCAGCAGTACTTTAACGACTTGTCGGACGCGCCGTGGATAGACAAGTTCCTGCACTACTTACCACCGCAGGCAAAAATACTCGACGTGGGCTGTGGCCCCGGCGAATTTACCAGATACATTCTAGATAAGAACTTCGACATCACGGGAGTTGACCTGTCGCGAGCAATGATCGACATCGCCCGCGAGCGAGTCGGCAAAGAATACTTTGCCATCATGGACATGTGCGACCTGGATTATCAGCCGTCCACCTTCGACGGCCTTCTGGCTGCCTACTCGCTCATACACATCCCCTCTAGCAAGGTCCCGCATACATTGGCAGGGTTTTACCGCATCCTAAAGCCATGTGGTTGCCTCATGATCATCACACAGCACGGCAAACCAGATAGAGTCGTCGATGAGCCATTGATGGCCGGTGAGAAAATGTTTATCAACTTCTTCACCGGTCAGCGTATCGCTTCCTTGCTGCGCGCCGCCGGATTTACCATCATACATCAGGAAGAGTTGGCTATCGATGACCCGGATGCGCTCAGCGACCGCGTTATCTACACCATGGCTCGCCGATAGCGACCGGCTTTGTCAGAAGGGGTCGGACGTTACAAGCGGTTTGGTATAATCATATGCATGATTGATGACTTCCGGCCAATGCACCATCCTCAGCGTCCGGTACCAACCGATACAGTTCACCCACATACCCAAATAGTACATCCAGCTTCTACGGATGACACGGGCGTTGATGAGCAGAAGCTAGAAGCTGAGTTCGGCCCTATGCCATACGAGGCAACACACCCGCCGAAACAGTCGAAAAAGGTTCTCAAGCTATTGCCGGCACTCACGAAGCATCACTCGCGCAAGCCAACAATGATTTTCGCCGCCATTGCAGCGGTTATTATTGTTGCAGCCGGTACAGGATCGTTCCTCCTCATCAGTCACTACAATCCCGCCATCATTCCGGCCGTCATGCCGAAGCATAAATACGTGCCGCCGCCAACGACCGTTGCCAGTACGCTAACTGGGCTGCAAGTAAGCCCTGACGTCAACAAGCGCCCAGTGACCGCAGTGATGATCGAAAACAGCATTGATGCGCGACCGCAATCCGGTCTCGACCAGGCAGGTATCGTCTTCGAGGCGTTAGCCGAGGGAGGCGTGACGCGCTTCATGGCGCTCTACCAGGACACGCAACCCGACTACCTCGGCCCCGTACGTAGCGCCAGACCCTACTACATCCAGTGGCTGCTCGGTTTCGACGCCGCGTATGCCCATGTTGGCGGCAGCCCCGACGCCCTAGCGGACATCACCGCCTGGCGCGTTAAGGATATGAATCAGTTCTATAACGCCGCAGCGTACGAACGGATCTCGACGCGCTACGCGCCGCACAACGTCTACACTTCCGCCGCTCAGCTCAACCAAGTAGAAGCTAGCAAGGGCTTCACCTCGAGCAACTTTACCGGTTTCGCCCGCAAGAAAGAATTCCCAATCAAAACGCCGACCACCACGAGTATAGACTTGGCATTCTCCGGCTACTACTACAACGCGCACTTCGACTACGACGCGGCGACTAATACATACAAGCGCAGTGAGTCCGGTTCTCCGCACATGGAGCTCCACAAGGACGGCAGCAAGGTACAGATCGCCCCGAAAGTCGTCGTCGCAATGATCGTACCCGAACATGCCGGCGCACTTGATTCAACCGGTGCCTACTACGCTGACTACGCAACAATCGGCAGCGGCAGCGTGCTCGTGTTCCAGGACGGAACAGTAGAGAAGGGCACGTGGAGCAAGCCTAGCAACACCGCACAGATTACCTTCACCGATACCACGGGCAAGCCGCTCGCGCTCGACGCGGGACAGGCGTGGATCAGTGCCATGCCAACCGCGAGCAGCGTAACATACAAGTAGGGTAGAGATGGATTACTTCCAGGGCGTCCGTGCGCAAATCCGCGCCTACCTCATATTCGTTATCCTAGCCGAGAACTTACTGCTGATCATCGGCATCTGGTACACCGTCGTACACCTGGGGCTATCTCTTGGTTACGTCGCACTCGGTGCCTATGGCGTCAGCGTCATTATGACATTCATCATCACATTCGCCGCGGCGGACTTCGCCATAGAGCCGCTGCGCGCCATCTGGCAAGCCGTCCTGCATATCTCGCCCAAAGAAAAACACATGCAGCCGCCCGACATCAACAAGCTCGTCGTCGGCCACGTCCTCGTCACCAACCTCATCGCCCAGATCTACCAGATTGCCGACACGGCCGAACACGCCGACAACGCGGCAGTCAAGCAATCGTCGCGCCTCAGCACCAACTTCATTGCCAATACATTGCCATTACCACTCATTGTCATCAATGCCAGCCAGGCAATCCTCTATGCTAACACAGCGGCCGCGGCGTACTTGAACGCCGATGCCGACAGCCTGGAGGGCAGGGATATCCACGCTGTTATGCAGCTGTCATTCCCTAACGACAATACCTTAGATACCTGGCTCGGCAAGGTGGGGAAGTCATCCGTCACCGCCGATAACTTTTGGGAACGGGTCCGTCTTGATGCTAGCGATACGCACTCCGAACAGCTCTTCGACCTGGCGGCCCACTACAACAAGAATAACCCCGATGGATACGAAACGGTACTTGTCCTGTTCGATCACACGAAGCGTTACGGTCAGGACGACCAGGCGATGAGCTTCATTGCTCTTGGTGTCCACGAGCTACGAACGCCGCTCGCACTGCTCCGCGGTTATATCGAGGCATTGGACGAAGAAACGCACGGCAAACTCACACCCGAGCTCGACGACTTTATGACTAAAATGAAGGCTACCTCGCAGCAGCTGACAGCGTTTGTCAATACTATCCTCAGCGTAGCCCGCGTCGACAGTGACCAGCTTGTCCTACAGTTGCACGAGGAGAACTGGACCGACGTTATCACGGGTGCCGTCAATATGATGAGCTTGCGCGCCCACGTCCGGGGTATCGCGCTGAAATTACAATTGGCCAACAAACTGCCATCTGTTGCAGCTGACCGCATCAGCGTCCAAGAGGTCGTCGGCAACCTCATCGACAACGCTATCAAATATAGCGGGGAAGCCAAAGAGATTATTATAAGCGCCGCTGTTAACGGTGACGGTATGGTAGAAACAACTGTTCGTGACTTCGGCGTGGGCATCTCTGTTGCCACAATGCCAAACCTTTTCACTAAGTATTACCGCGACCACCATAACCGATCACAGATCGGCGGCACCGGCCTGGGGTTATACCTCTGCAAGGCTATCATCAGCGCCCACGGCGGCAATATCTGGGTCAAGAGCAAGGAGGGAACGGGCAGCGCCTTCAGCTTTACATTGTTGCCGTACAGCCGCCTTGCCGAAGAAGCTAAGACAAACGTCAATAACGAAATCGTCCGCCGACCGCACGGTTGGATCAAGAACCATTCGTTGTACCGGCGTTAAGGAACACCTGAAGGGATCCCCTCAAGACGGACAGGCGCGGAGTAAAGTCGTGCGGCGGCTGCTCCTTTCCTTTTAGAATCCAGCACGAGAAAACACGTAGAGGTCCTGCTACAATGGGGCGTATGGATCCGCAACCGCAGACACAGCAGGCTATCAAGCGCGTATTGTGCGCGGAGGACGAGCGCTTCATCACTGAGCTGTACGCCCGTGCGCTTAGCAAAGCCGGCTACCAGGCCGACTTCGAAGCCGACGGACAGAAAGCACTCCAAATGGCGCAAACAGATACGTACGACATCATCCTGCTTGACCTCATGGTCCCGAGCCTCAACGGTATTGACATCCTACACATCCTCCGCGACCCCGCCAAGACGCCGCACCTCAGAGCTAAGATCATTATCATTACCAACCTTGAGCAGCGCGACGAAGTCCGTGCCGACATCGAACGCCAGGCCGACGGCTATATCGTCAAGGCCGACATCACCCCTCGCGAACTCGTCGAGTTTCTCGACAACCTTAAGCTCGCTTAGAGCTACAAGCCGCGAACTGTACAGAAGATACTACCGGCCGTTTCTCCGTAGGGACTGTTCTAAAAAACACATGCGAAATCGTATTGCAGGCCCGGCAGATGGGCTCTTATACTTATACGTAGCCATGTGAGGGCTTTCGCCCGAGAAGGCGGCTTCCTCCTCACAGACTTTACGGCCCAGGCTAAAACAGAACGGTCGTTACTGTTTGGCCTTATCAAACTAACGGGATCCTACCAGGCGATACAAGGACGGCTTGCGTTCGCACGGCTCCTCTCCTCACGAAATCCGTACCCACTGTCGGTCTAACGTACAGCGTGGTTTTTTTATAATCCTTAAGAGAGGGGATGCTGCCATGGCACAGTTTATGAACACTGAGGTTGACGTCAACGCCTACTACTTCGCTGGCAAGGAGATGAAGAGCTTCCCGCGACGGATCAGCTACGGCGGGCAAGCCGTAACGTTCGCTGACGGGCTGCGCGTGCGATTGCAGCGCGGCGAGCAGCTGACATATTTTTTTGAGATGAACGGCGCCGACGGCGGTACCTACCGGCTGCGCCAGGACGGCAGCCGCTGGATGCTCGTCGGAACGTGGTAGGAGCCTCAAACATGTACGACGAACCCTCGCACCCCCAAGATGCCGACGGCATCAGTATCCACGCCGGCTTCCCGAATGCCGGCGCCGACCGGCGGTTACACAGCCTAGACCTCAATAGTTTGCTCATGCCGCGCCCAGTCAGTACCTTCATGTTCCGTATCCGCGGCGAGCAGGGCATTACCCAGGGCATATTCGATGGCGATATCGCCTTGGTGGACCGCGCGCTTGAACCCCGCGCGCACGACCTCGTGTTGTGGCATGACGGCCAGCGCTTCAATCTATCGCGTTCGCGGCATATCACCGGTAGCAGTACGGTCTGGGGCGTCATAACCGCGGTGGTCCACCAATACCGGGAAAGTTCCTAAGGGCCTTGCTGGGAGGAATAACCGAGACGGCATGAATCAGCTCGCTCACAAAAAAACCTACGTGCTTATCGACTGCAACAACTTCTTCGTCAGCTGCGAGCGCGTCTTCCGGCCGGACTTAGAAGGAAAGGCCGTCGTCGTATTATCTAGCAATGACGGCTGCGCTGTCTCACGGAGCAACGAGGCGAAAGCCCTCGGTATACCGATGGGCGTGCCAGCGTACCAGTACCACGAACTGTTCCGGCGCTGCGGCGTCGTCGCATTCTCGGCCAACTTCGAGCTTTATGCCGACATCTCACGACGGATCCTTAGTATCCTATCGGCCATCACGCCGCGCATGGAGGTATACTCCATCGACGAATCGTTCCTCGATGTAACTGAGCTGAATATACCCGATTACAGCACATGGGGTAGGACAGTACGCACCGATATCTTACACTGCACCGGCGTACCCGTATCCGTTGGCATTGCCCCGACAAAGACGCTCGCTAAACTGGCGACTGACATTGTCAAAAAGGATCCGACACACGCAGGAGTACTCGACCTCACGTCACTTACCAAAGCAGGCCGTGAGGCACATATGCAGAAGGCCCCCCTAGAAAACCTCTGGGGTGTCGGTCGACGACTTGGGCCGCGGCTCAGGGTAGAGGGGCTGCAGTCGGCCCTGGATGTTGCGCGACTTCGGCCAACGCGGGCGCGACAACTGATGGGACTTATGGGGATGCGAATGGTGATGGAGCTGAATGGTGTAAGTTGTCACGGCTTCGCACCACGCGAAGCAGCCCAACAGATGATCATGCGCGGCCGCACCTTTGGTGCTGACCGCCGCGACTTCGATGCACTCGAAGCAGCACTAGCAAACCTCACCGCCCGGGCAACACTTGAAGCTCGCCGCGAAGGACGGCTGGCGCAGCGTATCGCACTCTTCCTCAGTACGAGTAAGCACAAGCCGGACTACCGCTCTTGGCATGAAGACATTATCTTGCCCATGCCGACCGCGGATACTACCCGGGTGCTAGCAGCTCTACTCAAACGCCTCGCCAACATCTATCGTGCCGACACGGCATATCATCGCGCTGTCATCACTCTCTACGATCTTATCCCTGAGGCTGCTCTGCAACTGGACCTGCTCGGCGCTGTGCAGGCGAGCGTGCATGACGCATCCCGAGCCCGCATGGCAGCAGTGGACGCTATTAACGTCCGCTTCGGCAGTCATACGATCCGCTATGCAGCAGAAGACCTTAGCCGCTCCTGGCAGCCGAAACATGGCTCACGTTCACCGCGCTATGTCAGTAGCTGGGACGAACTGCCCGAGGCATATGTCCATTGATACAAACTGGCCGTACCGTATACTAAAAGCAATATATGGCAAGAGGGCAACGACCGCTCCAAGGCTTCATCCGTGCCCACCGGCTCGCCATTGGCTTAGGTGCGATAGCCGCAGCTGCCTTGCTCGGTATCATCGGCTGGCAACTTATAGTTACGAGCCAACCCTCGTCAACAACATCAACGGGGCAGAGCGACGCCAATACCGCACCCACCTGCACCTACGCCGATGCAACGTTCTGCCCAACGGAAGCACACTATCGCACGCTCGTCACCACTAATGCGGTATCGGACATTCTGGAGAGCCAAGTGGTCACACCGCATACCTGCAACAGCCAGAATGCGAACGACCAATACTGCGCAGGCGCGTCAGCAGGATTTACCATGTCCCTCTATAACATTGTGAACAATGGACAGTCACGATTATTCACGCGCAATAGCGGCATCGCCTACCTACGGTCGTTCTTCACAACCAACGACCCGCTCATCCTTCAGGCAACCACCCCCGACTCGGCACAGAATGCTATAGTAATGATATTCACGAATAAAACCACCACCGCGAACCTACGACTCCATTTCACGGAAGCAAACGGCGGCTGGCAGCTCACCTATCCAGAGATAACGACCACTATTCCATGAAGCACCGAATATCCTTTACCCATATCCGTAGCCACTGGAACCGGCTCACGGTTTTGTCGCGCATACTCTATGGAGGCACTGTGCTCTTACTGATCGCAACCATTCTCCTATTTCTACGCGAGGGTAGTCAGGTCTACTACCTGACGTTTCACCGGCCCTTCAGCCTTTCGCTCCGGCAGACGCCCCAGGCGGCCGTTACGGCCAAACTACCGAGCTTTCAGGTCGATACAACGCTTTCCGCGACACAGCTCCATGCTGGCGACACGCTGCATATGACCGCCACTATTAGCACCACGAGCGATACGACCGGCTTCTTCGAGATATGGCTCTACGGCCCCAACAACAAAGAGGTATTCAAAAGCCCTGCCAGCGAGGACGATATGAATCCGCTTCACCCGCAGCATTTCCAGGTAGACAAACCGCAAGCACTTATGTTTGACTACACTTTTCCACAAGGCGCCATCCCTGGCGTGTATTCAGTTTCAGAGATCGTCACCTCACCGAACGAGCAGACAGATTATTATGTACATGAGGAGTTTGCGACTATTACAATACTATGAGCATGAAACGTCACACCTCCGCCAGTTTGCTATCTGTCACTGTCTTCTTGATAAGCTTGATACTCTTCACTGTAACATTCGGCGTATTCGCATTCATCCTCGATAAAGCCCAGGAGAAGCTAACACCACCTATAAACGCTCTGAGCGGTGACATTACATGGCCTGCTTTCGATGGCGGGGTCGATAGCCCTGGCGCCAATAACAGCGAAAGTGTCCTCGGTACTACTAATGTCGGCTCCCTGGCCAAACTCTGGAGTGTCGCCACTCCGGCGAATGTCGACAGCGGCGTCGTCGAATGGCCAAATGTCGTAACTAGCCAAGGCACAGTCGACCTTGTCTTCGCCAATACAGTGAAAGGTAACTTGCTCGCACTCAACGCTGATACCGGCGCAAAAGTCTGGGAAGCCGACCCGTCGTCTGCGAACTACAACGGGCAAGGGACCAAATCCACCCCGGCCATCGACCCATCGGGCAACTATATCTACGCGTATGCCCTGGATGGCTACATTCACAAATACAACATTGCCAATGGAGCTGAGGTAACCGGCACTGGATTTCCTGCACAAGTTACGTTGCTACCGAATAACATCGAGAAGGGTTCAGCCAGTATCAACATTGCCAATGGCTACCTGTATATGACAACGAGCGGCAATGACGGCGACTACGGGCACTACGTCGGTCACGTCGTAGCAATCAACCTCTCTACAGGTACAAAAACTGTCTGGAATGCCGAGTGCGCAAACATCACCCAGCTGCAGTCGAATGTCAGCGGACAAGCGAACTACTGCGCAAACAGTATGGGCGGCATCTGGGCGCGGCCAGGCGTCAAGGTTGACCCCGTCACCGGGAATGTCTACGTCGTCACCGGCAACGGTAATTACAACGCTAACAGCGGCGGTAACAACTGGGGTGACAGTATCGTCGAGCTGAAGCCGGATCTAAGCCAGATTCTTGACTCCTACACGCCCACCACCTATAGCTCGCTCGACAGCGGTGATGCTGACCTGGGCAGTACAGCACCGGTCATCCTACCGACACAGACTGGCTCCAACACACCATACCTTATGGTTCAGGGCGGCAAGGATGACATCATCCGCCTCCTTAACCGTTCAAACCTGTCCGGGGCAGGCGGCCCAGGGCATACCGGCGGTGAATTACAGAAGATAACGATCACCAACGAGGTACACGACCAACCCGCCGTTTGGGTGGATGGCAGCGGCGTAACATGGGTATTCGTAACCGACGAATCCGGAGACTTGTATTCGTATAAGGTAGTAACGACCGGCGGCGTTACAACGCTCAGCCAGGCCTATAACAAAATACACACGACCAGCGGCATAAGCGTCTTTTCCTCGCCGTTCGTTGCAAACGGCGTGCTATACATCGACGGTGATAGTATCCTAGCACTAAACGCAACAACCGGCGCAACCTTGTTTGATAGCGGCAACATTGGTATATATACAAGCCAGCACTGGGAATCGCCAACGGTCGTCAATGGTCGTCTGTTCACATCGGACGGTAGCAGCAATCTCCTGGCACTCTATGTTCCGCAGGCAACCGGCACCGGCGACTGCAACGGGGACGGACACGTCAATGTCTTCGATCTGTCTATCCTACTTAGCCACTACAACACGGCCTACGCCGCTTGCGATTTCAATGGCGACAATACCGTCAATATCTTCGACCTCAGCATACTGCTGACACATTACGGAACGTAGTATGTACCTAGCCGACGAACTATTACGCCGCTATCGGCCTATCTCAGAACAGGTCAGCGGGGAAGATGTGAAGCTCGTACTCAACGAGCTCGAATCAGTCCTTAAACGTAGTGTCCCAGGAGATGTCGTGGAGTTCGGCTGCTACATCGGCACCACTAGTCTCTTCATCCGGCGTCTGCTTGACGTCCACCACAGCAACAAAGCATTTCATGTATACGACTCTTTCGCCGGCCTGCCGGCCAAAGAAGGCCAAGACGCCAGTCCCGCAGGTGACGGCTTCAAAGCAGGCGAGCTCGCTGCCGGTAAGAACCAGTTTATCCGCGAGTTCCGCCATGCCGGCTTGCAGCTACCGGTTATTCATAAAGCGTGGTTCGAGGAATTATCAGAAAATGATATACCCTCTGAAATCTCCTTTGCATTCATTGACGGAGATTTTTACCGCTCTACTGTCACCGCCCTAACACATGTTTGGCCACGCCTTGCTGCCGGAGGAACTGTCCTGATAGACGACTACGGCCGCGAAGCGCTTCCCGGTGTAGAGCAAGCCGTGCACGACTTCTTCCGTGGCTCGCCACCGCAGGTTACCGTTGCCCACAATATTGCAGTGCTCAAGAAGTAGCAGCACGGCAGTTATCACGCTTACTCTATAGCGTTAAACGCTTGCTACTGCTCATCACAGAATCAAAATTGCCATGTACGTCCCACCAGTTACGTAGCTGCTTGCCTTGATATGTTTTGGTATTATTGCGGCCAGGCAAATGCTGCCACATCCACATGAAATAATTCAACTGCGAATTGTCGCTGTCACTGATATCACTACACCCCCACATAGCACAGCTCACCTGACTGAGCTTCCCGTAACTGTCCGGCTGCCAGTCATCGCAATCTGAGGCCTGTGGCGTAGAATTGGCGTAGTCGTATTCCTGACGCGAATTCGGTGGATTATGCACAGAGCCACAGCGCCCGGTGACACCCTGTACTTGAGGGTGGGCGGACCCCTGGAACAAACCGAAAAGTTTACTATCTACCGCATTCATCTCAGCCTCTATCTGGTGCCCCCAGGAGTGCATCGCTTCCGCCGTTCCGCGGCCATAGTTGAAGGTATACACCACGTACGTGTGCTTGCAGACCGGCATATCATTCCATTCGTAGCTATTACTGATATCCCCGTGCGGGCCGGACATTTTTGACTCCTCGATGCCCAAATACGGTTGTGTCGTCCCAGGCTTGTTTGGCCCCTGGTAGGCCCAGAGCCATACTTCATGCACACCTTGGTTGTCGACATAGTCGCAGATATTATGGCCGCTCATTATGCCGTAATAATCGGGGTACGTTGGATAGCCCGGGTGGATCGTGCTGTTGATGGGAACAGCTGTCGCGTGCTCAACGGTGGCGACAACGTGGTACGTCAGTGCCGGTGGGTCACCACCATAGGTGCGCGCCAGATATTGTGTCGCCTTCGGCAAGTCCACCAGCAGATTATTTGTCACATCGGTAGTATGTTGCCTTATCGATGCGTACGAATCGCCTACATCGCCCGTAATAGCGATATTAATATTTTGCCCGTTACTCGTCAGCGGAAAATACTTTATCACCAGAACACCTAGGCTGTAGCTCGTGTCCTTTCCGGCTACCGTGGGCAAACTTGGTAATGGAGCCGGTGGCGGGGTGGGCAAGGAATCGGATGTCGGCGTAGACGAAGCGGGAGACGATGACGGCTGCGAAGACGTTGATGTCCCGCCGTAGTGAATAGCGGGCGCCTTCGGGGATGCATGCATGGTATTCGTAACAACTTGGGAAGAAGATGATGGAGAAGAAGCGAGGTGTAGCCGTACCAGTAGGACTCCGGTCAACGATCCGCCGGCAAGCAGCGCGAAAGCCAGTGCTAGTACGACAGGTCTCGCGCCAGCGATTGCTAATCCTTTCCGCGCTATATAAATCGCACTCCCCATCCTCTCGGTTGTCGCACCAGGAAGCGCGGTCGGAGCGATCTGGTCGAACGACCACACATCCCGTCGTGGTTGCTGTATGCCAGACACTACGTTGTCGCTTCGCATAGGGGTATGGGACATCACTGGCGAATGAGGTGTTCGCGGTGATTCCGTGACACCGGAAAATACACTGCCGACTACAATCTTCCCGAGCCCGGCAATACTCTTCCCAGTTTGCTTTGTATTTTCGTTCATACGCTCGCACTTACTATAATACTGTATCCGGCTCGTGAAGCTTCGAACGGGCCATGCTCACTGTTTCATAAAAAGTACGAGGGAAGGGCGAGAAGTTGTGGAGAAGGGAGCCAAATGACTGCCAACATCGCCACAGCTCCCGCCGCAGTCCCTCGCATCCGCTTATAGCGGACTAATGGATCTTACGATCCGGATGGTAGGAGATGTCTAGGAAAGTTCCGCGCCCAGGATAGCTCTACAGCGACCCATGACTTTTTCCCGCGTCATATCGACAGGCTCACTGGAATCATTCGCTCCTGATGGCTCGTCTGATATCCAAACGGCATCGACAAACTTAATCCAAGCGGATACATGAAGTTCGGGAAACAGCTCCGCAAGCGCCTTCTCAATGAAGATGCCGCGTTCGCGACCATTTGCCCTACGCCTGGGATAAGACATAGCTTCTATGTCTAGGGCAACGTCTGCAGCCACCAGATCATGGCGTCCGATTTCTCGGAATGTAACTTCGATGTCTCCTGCTGTGAGGGTACCCGGATCCTCGGTGTCTTCTGGCAGTCGTTCGACATGCAGCCCAGCGGCCACAACCTCAGTCAGCACCTCGGCAAACTGATCGATTTTCTCGTCACTCCCACCGAGAATGCTAGACAGGCGCTCAAAGTCTACCTTAGCTACAATGATCGGCACGCTTCTGCTCCTTAGAGCTAGCTTGGCAAACCAAGCGATTGAAAACATCGTCTCGATTGACGATGGGGAATTGCGATGGAGACAAGCCATACAGCTTTACGCTGCTAAAACACCTCCTATCTGGAAAAGTGCAACCCTACCACTTGTAGAGTAAGGTATATCATATAATAAATGTCAATAGTATACAACTCATACCTATTGAAGATTAAGCATAAATAGATAGTAATACTGGCCAAAAAATAAAGAGGTGCTCAGGCGCCTCTTTATTAATGATGTATTACTTACAATGGTGACCCCTGCGGGAGTCGAACCCGCGATCTTCAGGATGAGAACCTGACGTCCTTGACCACTAGACGAAGGGGCCTCGTCTTACCCTCCCAAAATAAACGCTTCGCTGGTTTATTTTCGAAAACACCGAAAGCCACAAGAGTTTACAGGGCCTGCATTTCTTCTCTCAAAATTACATTCAGACGCCTGAAGCTTCCTTGGTTTGCAATTTTTGAAGCTGCAAAAACAGCCGAGAGGCAAGACAGGGGTATCTTACCATATCTGTTAGCGGGCGTCCAGCCAGCTATAGCGACACACTTTCGTCCTTTTTAGGACTCATCAGTACGACAATTTCATTCGTAGAGTGTACTAGGGCTGGAGTAGAGGAGGCGGATCAGGCAAAAGTGTCTGTCACCTAGATCAGATACCGCGCCGATCCCCTCAACTCATAACTCACAGCCGAGCCTTGATTAACTAGTAAGAGAATAGTTACTAGAGCCACTCATCAATATGCTCGAATGGCCTAAAAACGATAAGCACTACAAAAACAATACAGGTAGTGAAGAGTGCAACGATTTCGCTCGCTATACTGCTGACAATAGGTTGGACGCCCATATGCTCAAGACCGATGAAAGTTACCCAGACAGTCCCTACTACGAGCGAAATCATTGCAACAAGGACAATCAAGTCAATAGTCCGCCTAATGAGGAATCTAGCGAGAAACCAAGTGAATCGAACTAGCTCCCCGTGCTTATTGTGGTCGTTGTGATTGCTTCGCATTGTCAATTTGTCAATCAACTCCCTTCTGAGCTTGCGCCCAGTCCATTCTCTAACATATCAAGGTACTTTCACTTTTGTGAAAACTTACATATAGTAACATGAAATGATTATAATTACCAGAACCAATCAATAAGCATTTGCATAATAGGAGGCAGCACAGGATAATAGTACAAGATAGCGCAAGTGATAATGTCACGGAATTTCATACTGGCGTTGGTGGGTGTCGGCGCGTTTGTCGTGATTATTATCTTGCTATTTGTTATTCGTAGCCTGACTCGCACGGGAGTGACGAAAGGTGGCGCCAGTACGACGCGGCTTGCCAGCAGCCTGCACGATGAACGCTTGAAATCGGGCATCATCCTCGATGCTATTGCCGACGGCGTTGTCCTTGTCGACGACCAACAGGTCATCCGCCTTTTCAACCCGGGAGCAGCCGCCGCTACAGGCTGGAGTGCCGACGATGCAACCAACCTCAACTGGCACTCAGTCTTCAAGCTCGTCGACGGCAAGGGCCAGCCAATTAACGACTCGGCCGATCCTATGGCGCAGCTATTCACGAAGGGCCAGACGATCCGCGACAACGCCGCCAATATGACTACAAAGTCCGGGAAAGTCATAGCCGTCAACTTTGTCATCTCTCCTATTCTTGACAGCAACAAAAACGTCACCGGCGCTGTCGCCGTCTTCCGTGACGTCAGTGAGGAACGCAAAGAAGAGGCCCAACGCGCCGAATTTATCAGTACAGCCAGTCACGAAATGCGCACCCCAGTTGCCGCCATAGAGGGCTACTTGGCCCTGGCACTAAACGACAAAGTTAGCACCATTGACGCTCGTGCTCGCGAATATTTGGAGAAAGCTCATGCCAGCACACAGCACCTCGGCGAATTATTCCAGGATTTGCTGACCAGCGCCAAAGCCGAGGATGGGCGCCTGACAAGCCACCCCGATGCCGTGGAGATCAGTGGCTTTATCGATCAGCTCATTGGCGACCTGAAGTTTACCGCCGAGAAAAAAGGCCTCGGTGTAGAGTTCGTCTTTGGCGATACGCGCTCTATTGACGCCAGCAACCCACAGGGTAGTAGTAAAGTTTTAGCCCCGCTGTACTATGCGTACGTGGACTCGGACCGGCTACGCGAAGTTATCACTAACCTTTTCGACAATGCCGTGAAGTATACAGGAGAGGGTAAGGTGTCAATCGGTATGACCGGCAACGACCAAGTCGTGCAGCTATTCGTCCGTGATACCGGTCCAGGCATTCCGGCCGAAGACATCCCACACCTCTTCCAGAAATTCTACCGCGTCGACAATTCTGCGACACGCACTATCGGTGGCACCGGCCTGGGACTGTTCATCTGCCGTAAGATTATTGAGCTCTATGGCGGCCGCATCTGGGTAGAGAGCCAGCTGGGCAAGGGAAGTACGTTCTATATCAACTTGCCACGCTTGAGCACGGCCCATGCCGAAGAACTCAAGGCAAAAGGCAAGGCTACCCTGCAAACTACCGGCAGCCCGGTATTCACCCCATAAGTCCCCATGGTACAATGGACGAAATAAGCATAAACTGTATATACTTACTATAAGAAAGAATCTCGAAGGGGACCTACATAGACGATGGCGGCAAAAATCCTGCTTGTAGAAGACGACAATAACCTGCGTGAGATATACGAGGCTCGTCTAGAGGCGGAAGGGTATACCATCGTAACCGCCAAGGACGGCGAAGAAGCGCTCGTCATTGCCAAAGCGGAAAAGCCCGACCTCGTCGTTTCTGATGTCATGATGCCGCGCATCAGCGGCTTTGAGATGCTCGACATCCTACGCAATACGTCTGAGCTGAAGTATACGAAAGTTATTATGTTGACGGCTCTCGGCCAGGCCGATGATCAGACGCGTGCTACCAGCCTAGGCGCTGATCGCTATCTCGTGAAGTCACAAGTCACACTAGAAGACATTGTCAAAGCCGCACACGAACTGATAGAGGGAGCTCCCCCAGCAACACCGAGCACGGGCGCACCGGCCACACCAAACCCGGCTGCGGGACCAGCAGGCAGCGCACAACCAGCCGTCATGCCACCTCAACCTCCGACACCGACACCTACACCACCCGTCGCACCGCCTCCGGCACCTAAGCCGGAACCGATGACACCAGTGCCGACTCCATCTCCAGCGCCAGCACCCCTTGCTCCGCCCACTCCCGCACCATTACCAATCAATCCGACCGTACCGGCAACTAACCCCGTAATACCTCCTGCGCCTGTAGCGACACCATCACCCATGCTAGCCGCTCCTCCCGTTGAACAGCAGGCACCTCCCATTGCACCTCCCATTGCACCTGTAAGCAGCACCCCGCAGCCAGCACCAGTATTCACACCGGCGCCGCAGCCTGCCATGCCGCCGGCGATGGTTCCCCAAGCGAGAGATAAGGACGAACCCCAGGCAGCGCCCGTTATACCAACGCCCCCCGTTACCAAAACTCCGGAGACGGAAGCAGAAGCCGACGCCATCCCTGCAGCCGACGAGCAGGCGACAATGCATACGCAAATCGAGGATTTTATCAATAACAATCTGACCCATCCCGAGGCAACTACTGCCAACCTGCAGGCGGCAAAGCCTGGGCAACCGGCCGCACCGGCAGGTACACCTGAGGACGATGCCCTACTCGCTAGTGCGGTTAAGGATCTCACATCTCCTCCCGTACCGGCCGCTCCCGGGAGCACCGCGACTACACCGGCACCTCCGGCACCGGCTACCGTAGCCCCGCAGCCAGCACCAGTATTGAACTCCCCGGCGGCGGGCAACAGTGTTACGATTGCCAACAAGAAGATCATCCAGCCGCTTAAGTCAGAAAAACCCGGTCTAGATGAGCTGCTTGCCCGCGAGGAGGCCAGGGAACGGGCGACCTCACTTGGCCCGATTACGCCGTCAACACCGTTGGGCCCTCCGGCACCGCCCGAACAGCCGCTAGCGTCATCAAACCCGCCCATCCCGGAGAACCCACCGCAACAACCTAGCGGTCCAGACCCCAATACCATCGCTTTATAACGTTGTATGCAAGGAGTTCATAGCTGTAAGCTAAGGATAATGCGTATCAACAAATTCATCGCACAGACAACAGGCATAGGACGGCGCGCTGCCGATAAAGCTATTGCCGCCGGTCACGTGCAGGTCAATGGTATCCTGGCACAGGCCGGGCAGGACATTACCGGTACGGACTCAGTGACATTCGACGGAAGTGCACTAACTTCTAGGAGAGTAGCTGTGCAAACCATCATGCTCAACAAGCCGGTCGGCTACGTCGTTAGTCGCAACGGGCAGGGCAGCAAGACCATCTACGACATCTTGCCACAGGAGTACCACGTGCTGAAACCGATCGGCCGCCTAGATAAAGATTCATCGGGCCTGCTACTCCTCACCACTGATGGACAATTAGCTTTCAATTTAACCCACCCAAGCAAGCAAAAGCACAAGATATACGAGGTGACTCTCGATAAGCCTCTTCAGCCACTGCATCGGCAGATGATCAGCGACTACGGCGTGCAGTTGGAGGACGGCCCGAGCCGCTTCGAACTAGGACGGCTACGCGACCACGACGACCGCAATTGGACTGTTACGATGCAGGAGGGCCGCAACCGCCAGATTCGCCGCACGTTCGCCGCCCTCGGCTACACAGTCAAGAAACTGCACCGCACACACTTTGGGCCGTATTCACTCGATACCCTTCCGCAGGGAACCTACGAAGCCTTGGGATAAACTTCCAGGTCAGCCCGAATCGCCAAATGGTCAGACAAACCGTTTACATCAAGGCGTTCAAGGTCTGCTACATAGACATTCTCGGGTACCATAATGTGGTCAAGTTGGAGCATTCCTTTCGTGGGGAAACGGCATATATCGGCATCACGGTAGCCATCTCGCTTCATGAGCTCTATGGTGCCTCCATCCGCCATCTCGTTTACACGCCGATATAGGCTGTTCATTCGAGCCATCGGCGACTGCTCTGTGCCAGGTACGCCTACTGGTAAACGGTCAGAGAGGGGACGCAAAACACCGGCCGCCCGTGAAACTACCGCCATGGCGTTCCACCGATGCATGGCATTCATATCGCCGGCCAGTATCGTCGTACGGCCGACAGCGGCGGCACCCAGTACACTCGCGGCCTGCAGCCGGCGTGTTTTCTCTGTACGGTCATCCAGATGTACGCCAATGACATCTATTCCGCCGTTAGACTTGCCCTAAGAGCCGTCCGGCCAACGCCAGTACCGTCAGCGAGCCGCAGCCGCTCAAACCGTTCCAGCAGGGAAACGACGCAACGACGTGCAACTCGCTATTATCGGCGCGGTCGTCATAATAACCGCTGACGCACGTCTCAACGCAGTTACGTGCTCCTCCAGTCGTGACATAGAACCAGGCCTGACCAGCGACCTCATAGACGCAGCTGTGCCCCCATGGCGCTTTCGGGTACGCATGAATCAGCACGTACAGGCTAAACGGCTCGCTATACTCAGTTGGACTCCGCCAGCAGGCAACCGTCGGACATAGTCTGTTGGTCGGGACGTACGAATGAACGGTCCTAAAGCAAGACCTCAGATACATCTCTCGGGCCATCACTGGCTCGAGACCGATAGCCGTTATCCTGCTAATGTCTTCCCCGTGCAAGATGAGGAAACCATCGCTAGACATTCCAGTCAGGAATGATTTCGGCTGGGCCGATGCCCGCCGTCGCTGTATGCGCGGCTTCGTTGTCACAACTACTGCAGCCATCTCAATCCATTTCCTGGTCAACCATTGTGGATCATGGCAACCCGCAATCATTGACCGAGCAAAAAACTGCCAGGCACCTAGCGCAGCTAGGATTCATCCGGCCGGAATATTTCTGATCGGAATATACAACATGCACCACTGACTTAACCCAAAATCAATTTACTTAGCCTGTTATAATAGCGACCAATGAGTAGTAGGTTACCCGTCGTGGCCATCGTAGGCCGGGCGAACGTCGGCAAATCCAGTTTGTTCAATGCTATCCTGGACCGCCGCGAAGCGATCGTGGCCGACGAACCCGGTACAACTCGCGACAGTTTGCTTGCTCGCGCTACTTTCGATGGCCATGCATTCTGGCTGGTCGATACCGCCGGCATGAAAACGGCCGAAGACGAGTTCGAAGCAACCATCCAGGAACAGATCGCCCAGGCAGCTGACAGTGCCGATGTTGTCTGGGTTGTCGCCGAAGCTGGCACCATCATTACCGAAGAGGACCGCCGCGTTGCGCGTATGGCGCTCAAGACCGGCAAACCAGTATTCCTGGTCGTCAACAAGATAGACAAGGCGAGGAAACACGACATCGTGACCGATTTTGAGCGACTCGGGATCAAGCCGATCGTCGGCATAAGCGCGACACACAAAGAGGGGATTGTCGGACTACTGGAGCGTTTAGTAGCGGTTATTCCCGAAGCTACCCATGAAGAAGACGACGGTGCGCTGCACATCGCGCTCGTCGGTAGGCCGAATGTCGGCAAGTCAGCTCTTTTCAATGCATTGGCGAGCAAACAGCAAGCAATCGTCGCCGACCGTGCCGGTACAACCCGCGACGTCAACCGCGTCGCCGTCCGCTTTCGCGGCCGTACCATTGAGCTCATGGACACTGCCGGCATCCGCCGCCCCGGCAAGATAGGGCAGGGCGTCGAGCATTTCAGCGTATTACGTTCACTGGCGGCCATCGAACAGGCCGACGTCTGCATCCTCCTCATGGAAGCAAACGAGCTGAACGTCCAATTGGACCAGAAAATCGCCGGCATGGTACGCGAAGCGGGCAAAGGACTCATCCTGGCCGTCAGCAAGTGGGACATCGTCGAGGACAAAACCACCACTACGCGCGATACCCTAGCCACCCAGGTCGCTACCACGTTCGATTTCGTACCCTGGGCCCCCTTGATATTCACGAGCGCTATTACCGGCCAGAACATAACGAAATTGTTCGATATCGCGTTTGCCATAGATGAAGAACGGCACAAGCGCCTCAAGACGAGCGAGCTGAACCAGTGGCTACGCCGCGCCGTCGACCAGCACCCGCCGGCAGGCCTCAAGAACCGCAGCCCGAAGCTCAACTATATCGTCCAGGAGGACGACAACCCGACACCGGCGTTCAAGATCTTCGGATCACAAACGAAATTCCTTCACTGGAGCTACCGCCGCTACCTCGAGCACTCCATGCGCGACACGTTCGGCTTCGCTGGCACGCCTGTCCAACTCTGGTTTATCGAGAAGCACATTACCCACAAACACGGCAGCTCACCAACACTCGGGCCAGCCGAGCCGCCACGGAAGGTAGGGAAGTAATATGGGTTGGCTACAACGCATGCCGCAAGTCGGTAGCCCCGTCACACAGCTGTATCATGTTGACACCTGGGGCCAACAGCGCCTCATCCTGCTCGTCGGCCTGGGCAATCCGGGCAAGCAATACGTGGGTACGCGCCACAATGTCGGCTTCATGTGCCTGGATGAATTTGTCCGTGCCACCGAAGAGATGAGCGGCTGGACAATGAAGAAGGGCCTAAAGGCAGAAGTCAGCGAAGGCCGTCTCGGCAGCACACAAGTTGTCGCTATCAAGCCACAGACATTCATGAATCTCAGCGGCGAAGCCGTCCAAGCAGCGGCGACATTCTACAAAGCCCATCCGGAGAATGTACTCGTCATCCACGACGAGCTCGACATCACCTTTGGCCAGATTCGCCTCCGCCAAGGCGGCGCGGCAGCAGGGCACAACGGTATCAAATCCATTAGCCAGATGATCGGTGAAGATTACGGTCGCGTCCGCGTTGGTATTGGTCCAAAAAGCCCGCTGGAGATCGACAGCGCCGAATTCGTCTTGCAGAAGTTTACCAAGGACGAGCAGGCGCAGCTGCCGAACCTCACTAGGGAAGTGAATGCCATCCTGACCGAGTACGTCTACAGCGGCCAACTACCCAACGAAACCCGTAATTTCCTCATCTAAATTAAACAACTAAAAACCCTCGAGAGAGGGTGAAACTACTTACACACATAAAGAGCCTCCGGAGGGGGTGGGCACCGCCGGAGGCTCATTACACCCTTCAACCCACCCTGTGAAACGTCGTAGCCGAATCATAGATGGCACGCGTTTCCACCCCGAGGGGCAGAACCATTTAGGCTCACGTGAACGGGATCCGCGTAATACCGAAGCATTACGGGGTTAAAGGGGTTAGTATGCTCTAGAACGCTGCTAAATAAAGATATAAAGCGCGCAAGAGAAGTGGAGGGTAACAACTTATCCGCGACTACGCTCTAAAGCAATCTAACAAAATGTTAGAATGGGGGTAAAAGGTGCGTAAACATTAATAGTAACGTTTACAAGTTGCTATAATAGCAAAAATATTTCTTATGTCAACACTTTTTTATAGCAAAATCAATAAGCTTACGCTTGAAGAGGGAACCATACCGCCCACTCTCCAGTAGATCCCCTCACCACCGAAGCAACTCCTTGTAACAGGTACGCCACTCCAAGAAATTCTTAGCCGTCCGCGCGTTGCTGTCATGGAAGCCGCAGCCTGTCGACCTACTGCCGTGAAGCGACCATGAAGCTGGCAAGCGACCTCGCCGCACGGGGTATTATCATCGTCAGCGGCTAGCACAGGGCGTTGACTCGGTAGCGCTCCGGGCAGCGAAGAGGAGCGGCTTCTATTGAAGTTACTTAGGACGGGTTTCGCGACAGTGAAGAGCTGCTACTCGCAAGCAAACTTGGCATCACCGCCCTCAATCAAGCACTCACCATGCTAGAGATCACCGGCCGTATCCGTTCCCTCGGTGCCAACAAATGGAGCATTCACTAGATAAGACCCCCCGAAACACAAAAGTAACTTCTTAGTGGTAGACTTAAGAATATGAAGCTCATGGTTTGGACCGGCATTATCGTCGGCGGCATCATTGGCGAGGTTATTGGCGCAGTACTAGACCATGGCAACGCTCTCGGGCTCTGGAGCATCACACTCAGTACTGTTGGTTCGCTCGCCGGCATCTGGGCAGGCTATAAGATTGGCAAATTATACTTCTAAAACCTCCGGTCGTGCCTGCAACATAGTTGCATTTTTATAGCATTTCAAGTAAACATGTACCGTATGCCTAAAAATCTGGTCATCGTGGAAAGCCCGGCGAAAGCCAAAACCATCGCCAAATACCTCGGCTCCGGCTACGAGGTGAAAAGCAGCTTCGGCCATATCCGCGACCTCCCCAAGAAAAACCTCAACATCGACATCGACGCTGACTTCGCGCCGCATTACGAGATCACACCGGATAAGAAGAAAGTCGTCAGTGACCTGAAGAAGGCTGCTAAAGACGCCGAAGTCTGGCTCGCGAGCGATGAAGACCGCGAAGGGGAGGCAATTGCCTGGCACCTGACACAGGCCATGAAACTTAATCCCAAGACAACTAAGCGTATTGTCTTTCATGAGATAACCAAGCCAGCCATTGAACACGCCGTCCAGAACCCTCGCACCGTCGACCTCCACCTTGTTGACTCCTACCAAGCCCGCCGCGTCCTTGACCGGCTTGTTGGCTACGAAATATCGCCGATACTTTGGCGCAAGGTCCGCCCGGGTCTCAGTGCCGGCCGGGTACAGTCTGTTGCCGTCCGCCTTATTGTTGAGCGCGAGCGCGAGATTCAAGCGTTCACACCCGAAAGCTCGTTCAAGGTCACCGCGCTGCTTGACACCGGCGATGGCGAGCTGAAGGCCGAACTGCCTAACAAACTAGCCACTATCGACAAAGCACGAGACTTCCTCGAGGCAGCCAAGGCGGCAATGTTCACGGTCAGCGCCATCACCAAGAAGCCAGCCAGCCGCAACCCAAGCGCCCCATTCACGACAAGCACTCTACAGCAGGAAGCGGCCCGACGCCTCGGCTTCAGCGTCCGTCAGACGATGACACTCGCGCAGCACCTGTATGAGAACGGTCATATCACCTATATGCGCACCGACAGCACAATAATGTCCAGCCTGGCAATCAGTGCTGCCGAAAGTTATATAAAAGACACCTTCGGTAGCCAGTACCACACCCGCCGCCAGTACCAGACCAAAGATGAAAACGCCCAGGAAGCCCACGAAGCTATCCGTCCTACCGATTTTTACAAGACCGATCTCGGCGCAGACACCCAGGAAAAGAAGCTCTACCAGTTGATCTGGCAGCGTGCTCTGGCCAGCCAGATGGCACCAGCCCAGCTCGAGAAGACAGACGTGATTGTCAGCCTGTCGAACCGGCCAGAAACACTTGTCGGCCGCGGCGAGATTCTGCAATTCGACGGTTTTCTCAAAGTCTACGGTGGCGGCAAAGACGATACGCTCCTACCACCCCTCTCAGAAGGCCAGACACTCCAGCTCAGTACTATGGCTGCAACAGAGGTCTTTAGCCATCCGCCAGCACGCTACTCAGAAGCAACCCTTGTCAAAAAGCTCGAGGAACTCGGTATCGGTCGCCCGAGCACCTATGCGTCGACTATCTCTACCGTCCAAAGCCGCGGCTACGTCGAGAAAACCGACCTCGTAGGCGCTGAACGGACACTTCGACAACTCAACCTCGATAAAGACGCTGTCAAAGAGGGCACCATTACCGAAATAACTGGCGCCGACAAAGCCAAGCTCATACCCACCTCTGTAGCTGAGGTTACAACCGACTTTCTGGCCAAGTATTTCCCGGATATCGTCGACTATGACTTCACGGCCACTACTGAGGACCAGTTAGACAAGATCGCCGACGGCAAAGAAGCCTGGCAACAGATGATCGCCGCATTTTACAAGGGATTCCATCCGCTTATTGCGGAGGCCAGCGAAGCTTCACGCAAAGAGGTTTCCCAGGCACGGCTTATCGGCAAGGACCCGAAGTCCGGCCATCCCATCTATGCCCGCTTCGGCCGCTACGGCCCCGTCTTACAAAGGGGCGAAACCGAGAGTAAAGACAAGCCCGACTTCGCGCCACTACCGGCAGGTACGACTATCGACACGGTCACGCTTGATGCCGCGCTTGCCATGTTCGCCTTGCCGCGCACCGTCGGCACGACCCATGACGGCCAGGAGATCAAGG
>Ga0207657_10000700_pt1 | contig 35601 bp, 31 predicted proteins | sample KBSC33metaG_FD_184316 | JGI IMG/M metagenome (GOLD analysis project Ga0207657, IMG submission 184316) | Corn rhizosphere microbial communities from Kellogg Biological Station, Michigan, USA - KBS C3-3 metaG (SPAdes) (version 2) | ecosystem: Host-associated > Plants > Roots > Rhizosphere > Soil ...
CGGCGATATCGTTGGCTTCGCAAATCCGCGCCAGTTCTTGCTGCGCTTCCTTGCCGTCCTCGGTCTCACCGAATCCACTCGACAGGATGGCGAGTGCACCGGCACCCTTGCGCGCTGCCTGCTGCGTTACATCCAGTACCGCCTCTGCCTGGACTGCGACAAACACCGCATCAACCTGATGCGGAATGTCATCCAGCGAAGCGTAGGTCTTGCGCCCGAACAGCTCAGGCGTCCGCGGATTGACGAGGAATATCTCGCCCTCATATCCGACGAACTCCAGAGCCTTGAGCGCATTCGATCCCGGCCCGACTTTCTCGGAAGCACCGACAATGGCGACCGACCGGGGATTGAGCAGGCTCTGAACGGGCATCAGCGCGCTCCGAATTTCGGCTTGCGCTTCTCGCCAAATGCCTTCGGTCCTTCATGTGCATCGGGATGGCCGAACACCTGCTTGCAGATCTCAAGTTCGTATCCGACCATATCCTTCCAGCTTTCGCGCGAGTTAAAGCGGATGGCGTCGCGGGTGGCGCGGATCGCCATCGGCGACGCACTGGCGATGCGCTCCGCCGCGGCCATCGCCTCCTGCATCAGGTCGGCGCGTTTGACGACCTTGGTGACGAGACCGAATTCCCGCGCCTCTTCCGCGCCGAAGTCACCGCCAAGCAGCAGGATGTCGAGCGCGCGATTGCGGCCGACATAGCGCGGCAGCCGCGTCAAGCCCATGCCCCAGCTCGGCACCAGACCCAGATAGGCATCGGCGGCGCGGAACAACGAATTGTCGGCTGCGATGCGGATGTCGCAGGCCCAGCCGAGTGCCGTACCGCCGCCGATGCAGTAGCCAAAGATTGCAGCGACGATCGGCACCGGAAAAGCCTCCAGGCGATCCAGCGTCTTGCGGCCCAAAGCGCGGAATGCTTCGGAGGCTTGCGGGCTACCGAAATCCTTCTCCTCGCGCAAATCGCCGCCGGCACAGAATGCTTTTTCTCCGGCGCCGGTGAACACGACGCAGCGCACGTCCTTGTCCTGCTCGATCTCGTCAAGCCGCGCATGCAGCACATTCATCAACTTTGTCGAAGCCGCGTTGACGGGTGGATTATCCATCGTCAACACCGCAATAGCGCCACGCTTCTCAAGACGAACGAGGGAATCGGTCACAGTCAGCTCCTAAGGTTTGCATGATTTAATTGTTGCCGGAACGAAGGTTGTCCGGCTTGGCCCAGAACACGAGACGGATGTGCAGGAAACGAACGATCGCATAAAGAATGATGCCGAGCAGCGCGAGCACCACGAGCACTGCGAACATGCCCGAGATATCCATGTTGTAATTGAGCTGCAGCAACAGGTTGCCGAGGCCGCGATCAGCGCCGATGAACTCGCCGACCAATGCGCCGGTGATGCTCAGCACGATGCCGACATTCAGACCTGCGAAGATGAAAGGCAGCGAGTTCGGAAAGATGACGATGCTAAACTGCTGCCAGCCCGAAGCCACCAGCGAACGCATCAGATCGATCTTCTCGGCCTCCACCGTCGAGAAGCCGACGATAGCGTTGATCAGCACCGGGAAGAAGGAAATCACCGCTGCGATAGCGATCTTGGATTCGATACCGATTCCGATCCAGACCACGATCAGCGGCGCCAATGCGACCTTGGGGAGCGCTTGCAGACCGATCAGATATGGCAGCAACATCCGCTCGAGCAGGATCGAACGCGTCACCAGAAAGGCGAAGAAAACGCCAGATATCGACCCGATAACAAATCCGCCCAGCGCCTCGATCAATGTCACTGTGAAATTGTCGATCAACAGTCCTCGGTCATAAAGCAGCCACAGCGACTTTGCGACCGACGACGGCGGCGGAAGCAGCAGTGACGGGATGCTCAGCAGCCTCGGCAACATTTCCCAGACCAGGAGGAGAACTGCGCCGCCAATCAGCGGCGGAAGATAGCGCCCCGCGATAGCTGACATGTTTTTGTTCATGTTGCAGGCACTCCGTCGACTTTGCGGTCCCCAGTAGAATTCGCTTCAAAATAGCCACGAAGCCGATCGGCGAGTTGGATGAAGACCGGGTCGGTTCGCGTTGCCGCCGAACGCGGTCGCGCAATCGGCACGTCAATCACTTCGCGAATGAATCCCGGCCGCGGTGAGAACACCGCGACCTTGTCGGACAGCAGCAATGCCTCCTCGATCGAATGCGTCACCAGCACCACGGTCTTGCGACTGGCCTGCCAGATCCGCAGCAATTCCAGATTCATCGCCTCGCGCGTCAGCGCATCCAACGCGCCGAACGGCTCATCCATCAGCAGAATGTTGGGATCGTGCATCAGCGCCCGAGCGATGGCTGCACGCTGCCGCATGCCGCCGGAAAGTTCGTCCGGGTAGCGGTCGGCGAAACCATCGAGGCCGACCAGTTTCAACAAGTCATGCGCACGCTCGCGCGCGGCTGCCGCACTCATCTTGAGCACCTCGGCGGGTACCAGCACGTTTTTCAGGATGGTCCGCCACGGCAGCATCACCGGACTTTGAAACACCAATCCGATGTCGCGACGCGCTCCCGTCACCGCGGCGCCATCGATCGTGATGACGCCGGAGGTAATGGTCTCAAGCCCGGCCATCATGCGCAGCAGCGTACTTTTGCCGCAACCTGATGGACCGACAATGCAGATGAACTGGTTGGCCTCCACCGCAAGCGAGGTGTCCGCAAGAGCGTCAAGCAACGTGCCCGAGCGCGAGCGAAACTGTTTCCGGACGCCACGGATATCAATAAGAGGCTGAGGACCCGCCATCATTTGTAGGACTCGGCCTGCTTGACGATCGCGGCTTTGTCGAACTTGTTGATGTCGTCGATCAGATCGTTGGTGTAGTAGACGCCCACGTCGGGCTTGGCCTTGATCATACCGACATCGAAGAAGAAGCCTTGCGTTGCTGCCCACTCCTCGGGCCGGAACGCGCCGTATCGCGGATCCTTGCGCTTTTCGACACGATACTTGTCGAGACGCGCCTGCAGCACGTGCACGGCTTCGCGCAGCGCCTGGTCTTCCGGAATATTGGTGGGTTTGGATGCGGGATACTTCGCCCAGTGGATGCGAACCGCCGCCTCTGGATTGGTCAACGCGAACAATGCGCCTTTGGCAATGCCCTGCGCGAAGTTCACTGTTGCCTGGCGATTGGCCTTGAGGAAGTCGTCATTAGTGATGAGCATCAGGCTCAGCAGGCTTGTCGTCTGCGGTGTTTCGAACTGCCGAAACTGAAAGCCGAGATTTTCCAGCGTGGCGTAAGCCCAGTCCCACATCGCGATCGCATCGACCTGCTTGGACTTCAGGACGTTCGCGGTCTGCGGTCCGAGCCCGACCGGCAACCACTTCACGTCCTTCTCGGGATCGAGGCCAATGCTGCGCAACATGGCTTTGGCCACCGCAGTAGCGCCACTCGACAGGCTGAGGACGCCGATGGTCTTGTTCTTCAGATCCTCAAGTTTCTTGACAGGACTGTCCTTGACGACGGCGATCGTATAGATCGGCTCGCGAACGTGGTTGTAGACGGCCTTGATTTTTGCGCCTTCCTGAATGCCGACCAGCAACCCTTCCGGCGACCCCATGGTGAATTCGGCGCTGCCCGAAACCACCACCTGCGTGGCACCCGTCGAACCACTGAACGGCTTTATCTCGACATCGAGCCCAGCGTCTTTCCAGTAACCCAGCGTTGCCGGCACTGAAGAATGCGCCGCTTCGGCGACATTCGGTGATGGCGACGTCAGCAGATACCGGATCCTGGTTTGCGCCGAGGCCGGCACCGTGCCGGCAATCGCAACCAGTGCAAGGCAAGCGCCCTGCAGTAAGCCCTTGGCCGAAAACAACTTCCTCCCGCTGCGAACCATAATATCCTCCCAGCTTGATTTTGATTATTTTGGTAAAGTAGTTTACTAGACTACTAGTTTAGTAGTTACCAGACAAATCCGTCTCTGGCAAGATTGCAATGACCGGGCCGAACTGCGCAGCTGGCTTTGATCATTCAGCAGCCGCGATCCACCTGAAGACGTGGGACTTTCGCGGCGCATGGGTTGGGGATATTCAGGCCCCCAAAGCCTTATGAGCAGCGTGATATCGGCCTTCGCGTTACTCTGCTCCGCGTAGCGAAGCAGCGTGAGCCGAGTGGCGCGGTCGCCGCAGGATGCCTGGGAGGTTTGCGAATTGCAGAACAATGCGCGGCAAGACACCAAACGATTGAGCTGACGATGACCTCTATGATCGGCCTTCAGGAACTCACGCGCGCCGACGTCGTCTATCGGGAAATCAAGCGACGAATTACCGAGCTACAATACAGACCCGGCGACAAGCTTTCCGAAGCCCGCATCGCAATCGAACTGGGCGTTGGACGCTCTCCGATTCGAACGGCGTTCTCTCGCCTTCAAAGCGAAGGTTGGATCGAAGTCTCGCCGCAATCGGGCAGCTTCGTCAAAGGCCTCAACGCGACGGAAATCGCCGAAATTCTCGAGACGCGGCTGGTGCTGGAATCGCACCTTGCCGGTCTCGCTGCGGAGCGCATCAGTGATGCAGAGCTGCGCCGATTACGCGCCGCCTTCGCAGCGTTCGGCGATCATGTCACCAGCCAAAGTCTCGAAGAATACTTTGATCTCGACCTGATGTTTCATCTGGCTGTCTATCAGGCGGCCGGCAACGCATTAATTTCGCGAATTCTCATCAACCTCATCGACAAGGTACGCTGGATCCGGCGAGCGAGCGCCGAATCGCCAACACGGTTTCAAGCCGCTTTAGTCGAGATACAGGTTGTGTTTCGTGCTCTCGAAGCGCGCGACGCCAAGGCTGCTTCGGCCGCCATGCATGTCCATATCGAGAACGCGATGAAGTTTCGCCACCTCAAATAAGCTTTTGGAGGATAGACCCCACAACCAACGCAAATCGACTTGGCAGTTTTGCCTAATCACTTTGCCTTTGGATGATCGGGACGGTTTTTCTCACAGGACAACTCCCACCCACCTCTTCCGATACGATCGACAAGCCGCGCGCGCAGTCGACGGGTACTGAGAAATTCGCCGATGGCTCTTGGCCGCTCTGCAGTGCCTTCCCACTACAAACGACTTCCAGGCGCACACGTGTCACTGACGAGCCTACCGCGCAGTGGTTTTATTCTTCGGTCTCCGGCGTAAGTCTCCAGAAAAAATAGTTAGCCGGAGACTTTCGGAAGTTTTTCCTGGAAAAATCTAAACATTGCGTCTCCAGTGGCTCAATGATGTTGAAGAAGCCCGCTAAAGGCGGTCTTTTCTCGCACTTCGGGCGAAGTATTCTCTGAAAGCCAGACTGGCTGGCTGACCTCGGAGGATTCGAACTTCCATATTACCAACTCAAAGAACCCCTTTGAAATATCGGACTAATTTCCGCTGTTTAATACCAAATTTCGGCCTGGAGATTTTTGCCGCTGCGAGCTGTGGGATTTGAGACAACACCTAAAAGCTGCCGGTCAAAACAATGCGTCACCGTTCGCTACCTTGGCGTCGAGTGCCGGACGGGCATGACTGATTGACCGCAGTGAGCGGACATTTGCGAGTCTGATCGGATATTCCTCGTGAGCTGCTCGGCTCAAAACCGCGGCCGCGCAAATGACGACTGGCCGAACCCACATCTGCCAACAGAAGGACTGCAAGAACGAACTCCGCCGCACCTATGATCCTGGTCGTCCAAACTATAACCGCCGCTTGCTCTTCCGACGCTGTGAGGCCATTCTTACCAAGAGATCTAGGGCCCATTCGGTGAGGTCCAAGATCAGATCGGGCCATCGCGGCTTCCGCGAGGTATTGATCCATGAACTGCTCCCGTTGCGGTTTCGAGGTTCAAAGCGGCTTTGCTTTCTGCCCAAAGTGCGGTGCAAAGCAGCCGAGCTCGTGCCCCACTTGCGGCTATGTGTGCGCACCAGATTTTACGTATTGCCCGAAATGCGGCGACCACGTCGACGACGCCCCTAAAGCCCGCGACCAACGGGAGGCGTCATCACCGGCGATTCCGGCGTTAGTCCCGATGGGGCCCCATCGACCAGCGCTCATGCCGAACCCGGTTGCCGAGATCGAGCGAGCATCTCGGCCGACGCCTCACGAGGTCCAGACGGAAGCGAACCGCCGCACCATTACCGTGCTGTTTGCGGATCTCAGTGGCTTTACCACGATGAGTGAGCAGCTCGACCCGGAAGTCATGCAGACTCTTCAGAACGAATTGTTTGAGGAACTGACGGTAGCGGTGCAAAATTTTGGCGGCTTCGTGGACAAATTCATCGGCGATGCGCTGCTCGCACTGTTTGGTGCACCGGCCGCGCACGAAGACGACCCTGAGCGGGCGCTCCGCACGGCCCTCGATATGATCAAGCGGACGGCGCACTTGGGAGAACGTTTGAAGGCATACACAGGTTCGCCGCTCATGCTCCATATCGGCATCAACACCGGGCACGTGGTTGCGGGTGGACTTGGTGCGGGCGCTGCTAAATCCTATTCAGTGACCGGTGACACGGTGAATACCGCTCAGCGATTGCAGTCGATGGCAGCCCCAGGCGAAGTGCTGGTGGGGCCGCTCACCTACCGCCTCACCCGGCATGCATTCTCGTATGAATCACTTGGCGACGTTGCGCTTCGCGGCAAGGTTGGCAGCGTCCCGATACATCGTCTCAGGGGACCGCTCGACACACCGCGTGCGGCACGAGGACTCGAAATACTGGGCCTTAGCGCGCCGCTGATCGGACGCGATGCAGAGATCACCCGTATGATGGGGTGCCTTAATCTGGCGTGTGGCGGAGCTGCTCAACTGGTGCGGCTGGTTGGCGAGGCCGGCATCGGAAAGACGCGCCTGGTGAATGAATTCGTTACCCGCGCTCGCGATGATAAGCGCTTCGCGAGCGTGGCAATCCGACGAGCGGTTTGCTCGCCCCTGGGTGAGCAATCCTATGGCACTCTCGCCGCGGTATTGCGCAGCGCTTACGGCATCGCGCACAAGGCTTCGGCGGTAGAGGCGCAGACCAAGCTGGCCGAAGCGCTGTCGGAGCTTGGCCTGGCGACCGAAGAGATCGAGCAGCTGATGCCCCTCTACTTCTATGTTCTTGGTCTCGGCGACCCCGACGCCACCTTGCAGCATGTTGAACCGGAACAGCTCCGGCGACAGATTTTTTTTGCGATCCGCACAGTCTTCGAGCGGCGTCTGGCGCTATCGCCCCTCCTAATTATTGTCGAGGACCTGCACTGGGCCGATGCCGCGTCGCTTGAGGTACTGCGGTTCGTGATGGACCGGCTGGAGCGCAGGCGGCTGATGCTATTATTCACACACCGGCCGACGCTTGAAATGGATCCGCTCGGGTCAAGTCGAATTAGCCATACAACACTCCGGCTCTCACCCCTTTGCGCCGCTGACGGACAAGAGCTGCTCGCGGCGTTCTTCGGTCACGGTTGGAGTGGATCTTCCGGGAATCTATTCAATCGAATTCTTGAACGCGCGAGCGGTAATCCGCTGTTCGTTGAAGAAATCATACGCGGTCTTATCGAAGCCGGCGTTTTGGCACGTGACGGCTCGCATTGGCAGATCAAGTCCGATGAAGCGGCCGCTGACATCCCGGCGAGCATTCAGGCCTTGTTGCTCGCGCGAGTGGACCGACTGCCATACGACGTGCGTAGGTTGGCCCAGGAGGCAGCGGTCATCGGGCCGCGCTTTGATGCTGCCCTTCTCGGTGCCACAGCGACCGACCCGGCGAAAGTAGAGGCAGGACTTGAACTGCTGTGCGACGCGGGAATCATCGAGGAAATCGCGGACGCGAACTCGATTTCGCTGCAATCCTATCGTTTCACGCAAACCATGCTTCAGGATGTGATTTACCAAAACCTCCTGCTGCAACGGCGCATTGAGATGCATGGGCGGATCGGTACTGCCCTGGTACGGTTGTGCGGGGATGATCCCGAGCGACTCGAAGACCTCACACTGCTGGGACATCATTTCAGCCTCAGCGCGAGCAAGCCGAAGGGCGCGCATTATCTGAGCGCAGCCGGTGATCGAGCTCGCGCGATCTACGCCAATGATGACTCGGTCCGCCTCTATCAGCAGGCACTCGCCGTCTTGTTGACTTCTGGCGATCAAGGACCGGAACGGCTTGTGTTGTACGAGCGAATTGCCGACCTGTGTGGAGCGGCTGGCCGGCGAGACACGGCCGACGAACACTACCAGACGGTGTTGGAGGCCCACCGCGCGGCCGGCGACCGCGCCGCCGCAGCGCGGATACTTCGCAAGCTTGGCCGATTGCTGTGGGACGCCGGCAAACGAAACAAGGCCGAGGCACATTACGCCGAGGCGGCTGCACTGCTCGAAGGAACGGACGCGCCGATCGAGTGGGCGCATCTCTTACAGGAGCGCGGCCACCTCGCGTTTCGCATGGGCGATCACGCCGCGGCCGCGAAATGGGCAGATGATGCGCTGGGCTACGCTCAATCCGTGTCGCCGGATGTAGACAAGCAGGCCGGACTCGAGGCGGCTCGCGCCACTGCGGAGGCGCTCAACACCAAAGGAGTTGCACTGGCGCGACTCGGACGAAGCCAGGAGGCGGTGCGCGAGGTTGAGCGAAGCGTCGCAGTCGCCGAAGCCGCCGGCCTTCTCAGCGCAGCCTGTCGCGGTTACACGAATCTTGGCGTGCTCTACACTTTGGTCGATCCGGCACAAGCCATAGGGGTGTGCCGGCGCGGCCTAGATGTCGCACGCCGTATAGGCGATCTCGGCTTTCAGGCACGTCTTCTTGCTAATCTCGCTGTCGCCTGTTGCACTTTCACGGACAGATGTGCCGACGAAGGCGTGCCGGCTGCCGAAAAGGCGATTGAACTCGACCGCGCGCTTGATCAGCGCGAGCATCTCGCTGTGCCATTGATTGTGCTCGGGCAAATTTATCAGTGCCATGGCCAACCGGAACTTGCGACCCGCTGCTACAATGAGGCAATTGAGGTGGCTCGCGAAACGGGCGAGCCGCAGCAGCTCTTTCCATGCTATGATGGTCTCGCGACGTTGAACCTCGATCGAGACGACATGCCTGAGGCCGAGCGATATTTTGCTTTGGCGCACGATGTCTGTGCCAGGCACGGGCTTGATCCCGAAGCGCTGATCGTACTGCCATTTCTTGATTAGCAAAATGAAGGAGGTTGACCATGTCCGAACGTCATGTCGATGGGCTACTCCAGCCGGGCGACCGCGCACCGAACGTCGTGCTAGATGCGATCACACGCGATGGCAAGATCGCGCTTGATGACTTTCGCGGCCACAGCCCTGTATTGGTCGGCTTGTTTCGAGGCCTGCATTGCCCATTTTGCCGGCGCCATCTTGCGGCCCAGGCGCAACTTGACACCGCTTTGCGCGAGAAAGGTGTCGAGAGTCTCGCGGTGGTCAATACGCCAATCGAGCGTGCGCGGCTCTATTTCCGTTATCATCCGTTGCCCAATCTGCTCGCCGCGTCCGACCCCGAGCGCGTCTCGCACCGCGCGTTTGGCTTGCCTAATCTCGAGTTCACGGAGAGTGAAAGCGAATGGCCGCGCAAGATGGGTATGAACGCCGTAATGACCATGCGGATGGACATGCCGGGCGAACTGCCCGAGCCGATGAACCCAATGGCCGCGGCTGATCTATTGAACAATAAGGACGGCTACGAAATGACCGAAGCCGACGAGCACATGAAGGCAACTGGCCAAGGTCAACTCTTTGGCCAATTCCTGCTTGATCGGGAGGGCATCGTGCGCTGGAGCTTTACCGAAGTTCCCGAGGATGGTCGTCGCATGTTCGGGGCTCCAACTCCCCGAGAGCTGATATCGGCTGCCTCCCAGGTTGCAGGCTAAGCGTCTCTCACACAATCCAGAGGCTGAGCGCCTTGCTGAGTGCGTGCGATCCATATGCGAACTGACCCAGTATATTCCGTCGCTGTATGTTGAAGCCTCTCGACGTGCACCCAAATCCAGCGATCTAGTTAGGGCAGATATTGGGGCACGAACTAGTAATAATTAATTTTATCGTGATATATCAGATAGATGTATGGATATTATGGCGGAGAGGGAGGGATTCGAACCCCCGATAGGCTTGCACCTATGCCGCATTTCGAGTGCGGTGCATTCGACCACTCTGCCACCTCTCCAGGTGCCAAAACGGGCGGCAGCGCCGCCCGCAGTCGGGCCGTGTTCTAGGCGAGGATGCCCAGCGAGACAAGCCGCGCGTTGCCGGAAATCGCGATTTACGGCCGGCAGCCGTTCTGGCCCGTCCGTAAGGGCTGAAACCCGGCCGCCGGAACCCGCAAGCGGCGAGCGGAGCCGCTATTTCAACGCGACCGAGCCGCTGAACGCCCCGTTGGCGCCGTTGGCTTCCACATTGTTGTTGCCGAAGCTCAGCAGTGCGCCGCCGGAAGCTGACAAACCAGTGGAATTACCGGTGACGGTCGCCCCGTCGACGCGGACCGTCACATTCGGACCCACCGATCGGATTCCGAAATTGCTGTTCAATGCCCTGGTGTTCTTCACCATGACTCCAATCGGCGCGGCGCCGGCCGTGGTCACGGCAATGATGGCGTCCTGGGTATTGGTGGAGGAAACGCTGTCGGCGATCGTGACATTGATGCCGGCGGTGCTGCTGCTGCCATCAACGGCAATTCCAAACGTGTTGCGCGAAACGTGAACCCGCTCCAGCGAAGCCGTCGCAGCGCCGCCCGCGGCTGGCCTGATGACGATGCCTCCGCCGGACGCAGCGCTGCCATTGCCGCTGACTGCGACATTGCGAAGCAACAGTTGAGCGAACGTCGTCGGCGCAAAGAGAATCCCAGCCGGACTGGCGCCGCCGGTGTTGTTGCGAATGACGGTATTTTCCACAAACAATGAATCGCCTTGAATAAAGCGAATTCCGAACAGGCCCGGGGAAACGGGAGATCCGCCGTCGACATCCAGATTGCGCAACACCACGTCAACGCCGGCGCCGTTGATGATGAAGCCGGTGGTCGAGGAATTGAGCGTGCTGCCTTCGATGCCGCCGCCATTGATGGTGATCGATTTGGTGATGGTCACCGCGCCGAAGCCGCCGGGATCCAGCACGGAAATCTCGCCGCCGGCCGCCGTTTTCGAGATCGCGCCCGCGAAGGTCTTGCACGGCGCGGTGCGGCTGCAGGGATTGACGTCGTCACCCACCCCCGACACCCAGGTTCGGGTCGCCTGGGCATTGGCCGCGCTGGGGATGGTCAGAGATGCAACCAGAAAGGCGAGAACCGCCAGGCAGGCTTTGAGCCGGATCATGAAAAAACTTCCTGAGAAATGTTGTAAAAAAAACCGTAACGCGTGCGCTGAATCGATCGGACGTGCCCCGCCTTCACCGTGGAATCCTGCAGCACGGGCGTGATGTGGGGGTGGTGTGAAGGTCGTGGAAAAAAATTGGCGTTAAGAATCGCGCCGCGATCGCAGCAGCAAACGGTACCATGTCGTCTGGCTGCCGCGACGAGGCGCCCCTGATACGCTTTGTCGCAGGCGCGGGCCTTGCGCGAAGCGAGAAGCAGGGCCGCAGGTGCGGCCTCAGGTCATCGTCAGGTTCTGGTTTTAAGCCTTCGCCTCAGGCCTTGGCTTTCTTGCTGACCTTCTTGTCGTCCTTGGCCTTGTCTTTCTTTTCTTCGTCTTTGGTCTTGCGGTTGGTGAAACGGGCATTGCCCAGCCCGGTGCCGATGGTCAGCACACCCCAGTGCGACACGTCCTGCATGAACGGCATTTCGCTCAAGCCCTGCGCCACACCGTCATTGTGCATCAGAATGGTGGTGTCGTGATCGCCGACCATCGGGATCGCCTCGAAGATGCTGCCGGCCAAGTTGAACCGGCTGCTCTCCCAATTGCCCGGCAGGTTCTGCGCGCCCTTCTCGATCGAACCGTCCTCGTCGATCACGCCGGGACATGAGATGCCGATGAACGGCGCCAGCTTCAGCCCTTCGGTGTCGGCGGCGGCGATCAGGTCCTTGAGCATCTTCACCAGCTTCTTCACGGCGGACTCGCGGGTCGGCTCGTCGTCGGCGTGCCGCCACAGTTCGGATTTCCACACCGCCGCCTTCGACAGGTCCTTGGCTTTCTTCCATTTGGTTTCGACGACGCCACAGCGGATGTTGGAGCCGCCGATGTCGACCGCCAGAATGCTGTCATAGGCCTCGAAGATCCATGACGGCGCCAGATGCAGGCAGCCGATCAGTCCCGCTTCGTCCGGATGAAAGCGGATTGGAATCAGATCGACCTTGAGCCCCTCGGCCTTGAGGATGAGATCGGCGCGCGCGATCGCCAGTTCGCCGACCCGGCTCTGGCGGAAACCGCCGCCGACCACGATGCGCTCGGTATCGGCCCACGCCTTGGTCTTGAGGAAACGCTGCGTCACATAGGCCAGTTGCCGGGCGAACTCCTCCAGCGCGCCATGCACCAGCGCCGCCGCCATGATGTCGTCACCGACCAGCACCTCGTCGAGCGTGCTTTTGCCGAGATCGTCGGAGGCCTTCTTGCCCAGCGGGTCGTCGCCGTTCTTGCGCAGCGGCTTGCGCCAGTCGTCGAGGATCTGCTGGAAGGCTCCCTTGCTGGCGCGGTCGCCGAGAAAGCCGTCATCATCCTTCAATTCGATATTGTAGCTGTCGACATCGACCGAAGGCAGGCGGGAAACGCCATGCTTGCCGATGCCGGAGGTCGTGACAGTGCCTTCGGCCATATTGCCCCGCTGTTCGTTCCGTGGACGGGAACAACGGCGTGGGAACCGGTTGGTTGCATCGCGGCGCGCGGCGCGCCGTCGCGGCGGAGAAAAGGACCAAGGAAAAAGCCTTCCAAACCGGGCCGATTTCGCCAAATCGCTGCGGTTCTTGCGCCTTTTTGGGGGTGTTTACCTTGACTCCCCTCGCCGGCCCGCTATAAAGCCGCCAACCGGCGCAGGGTGTTTCCCGCGCCGCTTGTTTTTGCGTGGCTGCCGGGATCGGTCCCCTGGACCTTCAATCCCCTTATCGCGCCAAAAACGCTCCATTTCGCGACTGAACAAAAAGCTGGCCCGGACCTGTCCGAGCGCCGGGATCGAACACGAAGGAATATAACGATGTTCGCAGTCATCAAAACCGGCGGCCGGCAGTACCGCGTCGTTCCGGAAGATGTACTCGAGGTTACCAAGATCGCCGGCGACGTCGGCACGATCATCCAGCTCGGTGAAGTCCTGCTGCTCGGCGGCGATGCGCCGGTGCTCGGCACCCCCACCGTGGCAGGCGCGTCGGTGGCGGCGGAAGTGCTGAACCACAAGCGCGGCCCCAAGGTCATTTCGTTCAAGAAGCGCCGGCGCAAGAATTCCAAGCGCAAGCGCGGCTACCGCGACGAGATCACCGTGCTGCGCATCACCGAGATCCTGGCGGACGGCAAGTCGCCCACCGTTGGACCGCGGCCGAAGCGCGAAAAGGTGGTCGCAGCCGCGCCGGTTGACGGCGACGACGAGGCGCCGAAGACAGTGAAGAAGGCTCCGGCCAAGAAGGCAGCCGCGAAAACCGCAGCGAAGCCAAAGGCCGAGGCGAAGAAGGCTGACAAGGCTCCGGCCAAGAAGCCCGCGGCGAAGAAGGCCGCGAAGCCGAAAGCCGACAAGGAATAACGCGCGTCATGTGCGCGTCGTCCGCAAAGGTTAACGCTGCTGCGACGACGCGCTCAGGACACATCAGAGCGATTAAAATCTGGTGAGACGAAAAGTGAGATGATTCCGTCAGGGAATCAAACTAAAGTGTTTTCAAGATTTGGAGACGGGCCATGGCTCACAAAAAAGCAGGCGGTTCATCACGTAACGGCCGCGATTCCGCGGGTAAGCGCCTTGGCGTCAAGGCCTACGGCGGCGAGCACGTGATTCCCGGTAACATCATTGCGCGTCAACGCGGCACCACATGGCATCCCGGCCTTAATGTGGGCATGGGCACCGACCATACCTTGTTCGCCAAGATCGAAGGCCGCGTAGAGTTCCGTGCAAAAGCCAACGGCCGCACTTTCGTATCGGTCCTCCCGATGACGGAAGCCGCGGCCGAGTAGACGGTGGACGACATCGAGTCCGCCGGTCCCTGTTGATCCGGCGGAGTCGCAAAGGCTCCAGGGGAGACGGGAAACCGGCCTCCCCTTTTTGTTTGTGCGTTTTCTTTTTTCCGACGCCACAGGAGCCCGACATGCTGCAGGATGTTTCAACGCCGCCATTGCGGCAGACAAGTACCATCGTCCTCGAGACCGAGCGGCTGGCCTTGCGCAAGCCGACGCTCGCGGACGTAAAAGCAATGGCCCGTCTCGCCAACGACCGCCGCATTGCCGAGAATACCCGCCGCCTGCCGCATCCCTATCGGCAGGACGATGCCGTGCGCTTCATCACGGCGATGGCGAAGTCGCAATCCGAGACCGTGTTCCTGATCGAGGAGCATCACACGCCGATCGGCATGGTCGGAGTCGACTGGCGCCAGCCCGATGCACCCGAACTCGGCTACTGGCTCGGCGTCGAGCACTGGGGCCGCGGTTTCGGCACCGAAGCGGCGCGCGCGGTGATCGACTACACCTTCGAGGAATTCGACGCGGAGCAGATGATCTCCGGCGCGCGCGTCGTCAATCCGGCGTCGCGCAACATCCTGGAGAAGTGCGGCTTCCAGTGGAGCGGCGTTGAACTGCATCGCTTCGAGGCGCTCGGCTCGTCCTCGCCGGTCGATTGCTTCCGGCTGTCGCGCGGCGTGTGGTCGTCGCTGAAAAGCTGGAGCAACTCGACGCGGCGCGGGATGTAAATTTCAACATCGCGCCATCATGACCATGGTCGTCCCTGCGTTCGTAGGGACGACGGCTGTGATCGATGACGCCTCACGCCGGTGGATTGACGGTGTCGTCGCCGGTGCCCAGCGCCTGTTCGCGCAGGAAGATGTAGAAGCCCGCGCCGATGATGATGGCTGCGCCGATCAGCGTCGCGGCGGATGGCGTATCGCCGAAGGCGAAGTAGCCGAACAGCACCGCCCACACGATCATCGAATACTGGAACGGCACCACGACGCTGGCGGGCGCCAGCTTGAGCGAGCGATTGACGCACAACAGCGCGCCGACGGAAATCGCACCGGCCAGCGCAAACAATCCGAAATCCGGCAACGTCGGCGTCTGCCATCCGAACGGCAACAACAGCGCGCCGAACACCAGCGTGCCGACCGACTGCGACGACGCCAGCACGATATCCGGCGCGCCGCGCACCTGGCGCGTCACCAGCATCAGGATGGCGAACGAGGTGCTGCCGCCGAGCGCGATCAGCGCCGGCCACGAGATCGATTGCGTCGAGGGCCGCATCGCGATCAACACGCCGCAGAAGCCGACCGCGACTGCGGTCCAGCGGCGCCAGCCGACGTCCTCGCGCAGCACGATGGCCGACAGTGCGGTGACGAAGATCGGACACGCCAGATAATAGGTGATGACGTCAGCCAGCGGCAGATAGATCACCGCGACGAAGAACGCCGCCACTTCCAGCGTCGACAGCACCACGCGCAACAGATGCAGGCCGGGCCGCTCCAGCCGCATGAATTCGCCGCGCGCACGCCAGATCAGCGGCGCCAGCAGGATCAGCGCGGCGCAGGCGCGCAGGAACAACAGTTGTCCGACCGCATAGGTCGCGACGATGTGTTTGCCGAGCGCATCGCCGAACGAAAACGCCCAGACACCGGCCAGCATCAGGCCGATGCCGGCCAGCCGCGCCGCGCGGTCGTTCATGCCGGTAGAAATCTGCAAAGCCATGAAACCTGCAAAGCCATGTCGTGAACAGCACACCAGGAGATCGTCGTTGCACCGCGAGTCCCGGTCTCCTTATCACGCGACAACCGCCGGCACATGACGCCGTTGTCGCACACCTGCCCTGCCATGACGGTCCGATAAAGCATCCGACCACGATGACACGATGCATTCCACCGCTACTCTACGCAGGCGTTGCCATCCGGTGCACCGGCCGCATCAGCGCCAGCGCGGCGATAGTCGCGACCACGCCGGCGAGGAACGCCGACGGATATCCCATCGCGCCGGTGAGCAGGCCGACGACGGGTCCGGTGAGGCCGATCGCCACGTCGAAGAAGGCGATGAAGTTGCCCACCGCGCGGCCGCGCAGTTCCGCCGGCACGCGCTTGGTCGCCATCACGCCCATCGCGGGAAATATCAGCGAGAAGCCGAGGCCGGTCAGCGCCGCGCCGACCAGCGCGACAGCCGGCGACGACGCGCCCCACAGCACGATCTGGCCGATCGCCTCGATGGCCAACGAGGCGGCGACGACGCGCGAGGGGCCAAGCCGATCCGGCAGGTCCGACGCCACGAGCCGCACAAAGACGTATGCAATGCCAAAACACGCGATCGCCGCGCCCGCGCCGGCCCAGCCCTTCGCGCTGAAGTCGAGCGGCAGGAACGCCGCCATGCTCGCGAACGGAACGGTGGCGAGCGCCAGCACCAGGCCGGGCAGCCAGATCAGCCGCAGCACGCGATGAACCGGCACATGCACGCGGTCGCCACCCGCGACCAGCACCGGCGGCATCGTCAGCGCGACGGCCACGGCGATCAGCGGCGTCACCATCGCCAGCACGGCGACCCCGGCGAAACCGTAGGCGGACTGCACCGCGAGACCGAGCGGCGCGCCGAGGCCGAGCGCGGCGTACATCGCGATGCCCTGCCACGACATCACCTTGCCGGTGCGCGCCACGCCGATGCGGCCGATGCCCCAACTCATGGTGCCGGTGATGAACAGGCTTTCCGCGAAGCCCAGAAGAATGCGCCCGGCGATCAGGATCGCGAGCCGGGCGCCCGGCGCGACCGGCAGCAGCGCGGAGGCGAGATAGCAGACCGCCGCGAGCGAGGCGAGCGGCAGTCCGCGCAGCACGATCCAGCGCGGGCCGTGATGATCGCTCAGCGTTCCGGCGAAATGCCGTGTCAGAACAGTGACGATGGACTGGATGCCGATCACCCAGCCGACCGTGAAGCTGCTGAATCCAAGCTCGTCGTGCACGTAAAGCGACAGCGCCGGCAGCGACGCGCCGACCACCAGGATCCCGCAAAAGACGATGGCGACCAGCGGCGCCAGGCCGGAAACGGCGCTGCGCTGGGAGGCGAATTGAGTATGGGAAGAAGCGTCAATCATGATAACACGCCTGATAATCCCGCCGGGCAAATGCTCTCCGGCGAGATGTGGCGCGTTGCGTGACGTTAACGCTTACGGAAATACGGCCGGGCCGCTTTCGATCGGGCGGCAGATAACCGTGCGGACGCAGGGGTGTCAAGCGCGAGCATGATCCGGAAACGCGGCTGCCGATTTGCGCTTCGCGGCCCTACGGGTCCGAAAAGATCGTGCCCAAACAAAAAGATACCCACCCCGGCCTGCTTCACGGCAGCCGGAATCCAACCCTCAGAAACACTGAAACAGTCCGCGCGTTGTTGCTGACATAACCGCGCTGCGATACGGATAACCCATGAAATTCCTCGATGAAGCCAAGGTCTATATCCGCTCCGGCGACGGCGGCAACGGTTGCGTGGCGTTCCGCCGCGAGAAGTTCATCGAGTTCGGTGGGCCCAGCGGCGGCAATGGCGGCCGCGGCGGCGACGTCATCGTCGAGGTGGTCGACGGGCTCAACACGCTGATCGACTATCGCTACCAGCAGCACTTCAAGGCGCCGAAGGGCACCAACGGCATGGGCAAGGATCGCCACGGCGCCAACGGCAAGCCGGTGATCCTGAAAGTTCCGGTCGGCACCCAGATCATCGACGAGGATCGCGAAACGCTGATCCACGATTTCACCACGCTCGGCGAAAAATTCGTGCTCGCGGAAGGCGGCAACGGCGGCTTCGGCAACGCGCATTTCAAGTCCTCGACCAATCGCGCGCCACGCAACGCCAATCCGGGTCAGGTTGGCGAGGAGCGCTGGATCTGGCTGCGGCTGAAGCTGATCGCCGACGCCGGCCTGGTCGGACTGCCGAACGCCGGCAAGTCGACCTTCCTGTCCAAGGTCAGCGCCGCCAAGCCGAAGATCGCCGACTATCCGTTCACGACCCTGCATCCGCAACTCGGCGTGGTGAATTCCGACGGCCGCGAATTCGTGCTGGCCGACATTCCCGGCCTGATCGAGGGCGCGCATGAAGGTGCCGGCCTCGGCGACAGGTTTCTCGGCCATGTCGAGCGGTGCCGCGTGCTGCTGCATCTGATCGACGCCACCTGCGAACATGCGGGCAAGGCCTACAAGACCGTGCGCGGCGAACTCGAAGCCTATGCTGGCGAATTGGCCGACAAGATCGAGATCGTCGCACTCAACAAGATCGACGCGGTCGAGCCGGACGAATTGAAGAAGCAGCGCGACCGGCTGAAGCGCGCGGCGAAAAAGACGCCGCTATTGATGTCAGGCATCACCGGCGACGGCGTGCCCGAAGCGCTGCGCGCGCTGGTCGCGGTGATCGGCGAAGCGCCGGTTTCCGACAAGGCCAAGAACCAGAACAAGAACGCGGACAACGCCGTGGCAATTCCAGCGGCCGAAGCCAAACCGTGGTCGCCGTAACAAGCTGCCAACCGCGCCATCATTGTGATGTCGATCAACTTGCGGTAGATACGCCCCGCTCCTTGCCCGAAGGGGCTCCGCTCCTTTATCCAAGCGGGTTTCCTGCATATCGGAAAACGAGAGAACATGGCGCGCAACATTTTGATTCTTGGAGCCTCGTATGGCTCCTTGCTGGGAACCAAGCTGCTGATGGCCGGTCACAACGTGACCCTGGTCTGCCGCAAGAACACGGCGGAACTCATCAACCGCGACGGCACCGAGGTCCGCATCAAGCTGCGTGACGAGCCGAAACATCGCTCGATCTTCTCGCGTGACCTGCCCGGAAAGCTCGACGCGACCACGCCGCAGGATGTCAACCTGTCGCGGTACGATCTGGTCGGTCTTGCGATGCAGGAGCCGCAATACACCAACCACACCATCCGGGTTCTGATGGTCAAGATCGCCGCGGCGAAACTGCCCTGCCTGTCGATCATGAACATGCCGCCGCTGCCCTATCTCAAGCGCATCGACGCGTTGAGCGACATCGACCTGGAGGAGGCCTACACCAACGCGCAGGTGTGGGAACGCTTCGAGCCGGGGCTGGTCACGTTGTGCTCGCCCGATCCGCAGGCTTTCCGTCCGCCGGACGAAGCCGCGAACGTGCTTCATGTCGGCCTGCCGACCAACTTCAAGGCCGCGGCATTTGCGGACGATGCCCACAACAAGCTGCTGCGCGAACTGGAAGCGGACATCGACGCGGTGAAGCTCGACGGCCAGGATGTGCCGGTCAAGCTCAAGGTGTTCGATTCGCTGTTCGTCCCGCTGGCCAAGTGGTCGATGCTGCTGACCGGTAATTACCGCTGCATCACGCCGCAGGAGCCGCAGTCGATCCGCGATGCGGTGCATGGCGATCTCAAGGTGTCGCAATCGATCTACGAGCATGTCGATGGCGTCGCACGCAAGCTCGGCGCCGACCCGCAGGATCAGGTGCCGTTCGCCAAATACGCCAAGGCGGCGGAAAGCCTGCTCAAGCCGTCGTCCGCCGCCCGCGCGGTCGCTGCCGGCGCGCCGTTCATCGAGCGCGTCGACCTCTTGGTGAAGCTGATCTCGCATCATCTGGGCATGCCCAATGCGGACATCGACGCCACGGTGCAGGTGGTCGATCAAAAGCTGAACGAGAAGATCGTCTCGGGCGGATCCGGCGCGCTGTAGCGCCGCGATCGCATTCGAAAGCCGCGCGCCGGCCAGGTCGGCGCGTCTTTTACTTGCCGAAGCCGTTACGCCGGCAGCGGCCAGGTTATCTCCCTGCCCTTAAGCTCCCGATAGCGGCGGGCGTGCGCACGCAGGCTCGCGGGATCTGACATGCCGCGCGATAGCAAATCCCGATCGAGCCGCGCGGCTGCGTCGATTGCGGCCATCGTTGTCGCCTGCAAGGCGCGCTTCGCGAACGCGTAGGCCGGGTAGCAATCCGGCGGCACGAGCGCAGCCCAGGCGATGGCTTCATCCAGGAGTCGATCCGGCGCCGCAGTCCTGCTGACCACGCCCATCTTCACGGCGGCCGCGAGATCATAGACCTGACCGAACAGGGTCAACTCACTCCCAACGCGCGGACCGACGGCGTGCTTGATAATCTCGCAGTACACCGCCGGCATCGGGATTCCGATCGGCACCTCGTTCAATGAGAACTGGAGCGCGCCTTCCGAAGCGATGCGATAATCGCAATCGAACGCCGTGATCAGGCCGCCGGCATATGCGTGGCCGTTGATCGCCGCCACTGTCGGCCTTGGGTATGTGAACAGACGCAGGTTCGTCGCGCGATATGCATCGAACCAACCGTCGATCTCTTTCAGCGATCGTCGCGCGTATAAAGGGAAATGGTGATCGAAGTCGAGCCCCGCCGAGAATGCGGCACCGGTTCCGGTGAGAACGACAGCACAGTCGTTGAACTCCGTTTCGAGGCGATCGAACGCGGCATGAAGATCCGCGAAGAACGCCGGATTTTGCGCATTGACCTTGTTGGTGTTCATCGTCACCACAGCGACGTGGTCGTGTCGACGCTCGATGGTCCAGGGCATCGGGATTTTCCTCCGATATTGAGGGGCCGCGGTGGAGAGAGCGAACATTCAATCGGATTGCGCGCCAGCGCGTGCCATCTTAACCCCGGCTGCAGCATGGGAAGCAAGCGTCACACGGGCGGCTTCCACTTGACGAAGCCTTGCTTGACGAGGCTTTGGCAACGTAGAACACACCATTAACCCGGCGCTGTCGCCGATTGCCACCTCTGGCCGTAAATACGTCTGACCGTAAAAATGTCGCGCCCCAACCTGAAAAACTTCCGCCGCATCGTCGTCAAGGTCGGCTCGTCGCTGCTGATCGATTCCGCTGCCGGCGAAGTCCGCGAGACCTGGCTGGAAGCGCTCGCCGCCGATCTCGCCAAACTGCACGCCGGCCGCCGCGACATCCTCGTGGTGTCGTCCGGTTCGATCGCGCTCGGCCGCGCGCGCCTCAAGCTGCCGCGCGGGCCCTTGAAGCTGGAGGAAAGCCAGGCGGCAGCCGCCGTGGGCCAGATCGCGCTGGCGCGAATCTGGGCCAAGGTGCTGGCGCACCACAAGATCGATGCCGGACAGATTCTGGTGACCTTGCAGGATACCGAGGAGCGCCGCCGCTATCTCAACGCCCGCTCGACCATCGCCAAGCTGCTGGAGTGGCGCACCATTCCGGTCATCAACGAGAACGACACCGTCGCCACCAACGAAATCCGCTACGGCGACAATGATCGCCTCGCCGCGCGCGTCGCCACCATGGTCAGCGCCGATCTGCTGATCCTGCTGTCGGATATCGACGGCCTCTACGATGCGCCGCCCGGCGCCAATCCCAATGCCAAACTGATTCCGGTGGTGGAGTCGGTCACCGCCGATATCGAAGCCATGGCAGGTGCTGCCGAATCCGAACTGTCGCGCGGCGGCATGACCACCAAGATCGAGGCGGCGAAGATCGCCACCACCGCCGGCACCCACATGCTGATCGCCTCCGGCAAGATCGAACATCCGCTGCAGGCTATCGCCGATGGCGGCCGCTGCACCTGGTTCCTGACGCCGGCGAATCCGGTCACGGCACGCAAACGCTGGATCGCCGGTTCGCTGGAGCCGAAGGGCACGCTGACCATCGATGCCGGCGCCGTCGTGGCGCTGCGCGCCGGCAAGAGCCTGCTGCCGGCCGGCGTCATCCGCGTCGACGGACAGTTCGCGCGCGGCGACGCGGTGATCGTGCGCGGCCCCGACACCCACGAGATCGGCCGTGGCCTCGTCGCCTACGACGCGGAGAACGCCGAACGGATCAAGGGCCACTCGTCCTCCGACGCCGCGCAGATTTTAGGCATCAGCGGTCGCGCCGAAATGATCCACCGCGACGATCTGGTGATCGGCACCGCGCCGGCGGTCTGACCGGAGGGACGGAATCGGCCATTGGCCGAGCCCGGCCTCCCTTGCCGCAGGCCTGCCGCAAGCCCATCTTTCCGCCACCGGTTTGCCGCAACGCTGCCGCAGCGGTTTTTTGGCTCCAGCCATGCCCTGCGCTCCCTCGCGGATCGGGGATAGCTGTGCTACGGCATAGCCTTAAGACAAAACGGAACTACCAATGAGCGTGCCCCTCAAAGCCATCGACGGCAACGCCGATCTGGCTGCACAGATGACCGACCTCGCCGCCCGCGCCCGCGCCGCCGCGCGGCAACTGGCGCTGGCGCCGGCCGAGCAGAAGAATCGTGCGCTCGACGCGATGGAGCAGGCGATCCGCGCCAATGCGGCAGCGATCCTCAAGGCCAATGCCGAGGACGTTGCCGAAGCGCGCGCTAGCGGCGCGACATCCGCCTTCGTCGATCGGCTGACGCTGACCGAAGCCCGCGTCGCCGCGATGGCCGACGGCATCCGCACCGTGCGCGATATTCCCGATCCTGTCGGCGCCGTCACCGAAAGCTGGCAGCGCCCCAACGGCATGACCATCGAACGCGTGCGCGTGCCGCTCGGCGTCATCGCGGTGATTTTCGAAAGCCGCCCCAACGTCTGTGCCGACGCCGGCGTGCTGTGTTTGAAGTCCGGCAACGCGGTGATCCTGCGCGGCGGCTCCGACAGTTTCCGCTCCTGCCGCGCCATCCACGACTGCCTGGTGCAGGGATTGCGCGAAGCTAACCTTCCCGAAGCTGCTATCACGCTGGTGCCGACGCGCGACCGCGCGGCAGTCGGCTTGCTGCTGACGGGCTTGAACGGCGGCGTCGATCTGATCGTGCCGCGCGGCGGCAAGAGCCTCGTCGCGCGCGTCGAAGCTGAGGCGCGCGTGCCGGTGTTCGCGCATCTCGAAGGCGTCAATCACGTCTATGTCGATCGCGCCGCCAAACTCGACATGGCGAAATCGATCGTGCTCAACGCCAAGATGCGCCGTCCCGGCGTCTGCGGCGCAACGGAAACCTTGCTGATCGACCGCGCTGTTGCGGGCTCACATCTCAAGCCGCTGGTCGACATGCTGATCGAAGCGGGATGCGAAGTGCGCGGCGACGACGCCGTGCAGCACATCGACGCGCGCGTGAAGGCCGCGACCGATGAGGACTGGGACACCGAATACGAAGACGCCATCATCGCGGCGAAACTCGTCGACGGTGTTGACGATGCCATCGCGCATATCGCACGCCACGGCTCGCATCACACCGATGCGGTCGTGACGGAAGATTCCAGCGTGGCGCAGAAATTCCTCAACGAAGTCGATTCTGCGATCGTGCTGCATAACGCCTCGACGCAGTTCGCCGACGGCGGCGAATTCGGCTTCGGTGCCGAGATCGGCATTGCGACTGGAAAATTCCATGCGCGCGGCCCGGTCGGCGCGGAGCAATTGACCGCGTTCAAATATCGCGTTCACGGCAGCGGACAAACACGGCCGTGACAACACCATCGCGCGTGCGCGGAGACTGAATTGCAGCCGCATTCCGCCGCGCTCTCCCACGAGATTCCGCCCTACACCGATGGCATGCGGATCGGCCTGCTCGGCGGTTCGTTCAATCCGCCGCACGCCGCGCATCGCGCCATCAGCCTGTTCGCGATCAAGCGATTGCAACTCGACCGGGTCTGGTGGCTGGTCTCGCCGGGCAATCCGCTGAAACACGCACGTGGTCCGCACGACACTGCCGCGCGGGCCGCTGCCGCGCGCGCTGTGGCGCAGGATCCGCGCATCGATGTCAGTTGTCTCGAAGCTGTCATCGGCACCCGCTACACTGTCGATACCATCAGCTATTTGCGCCGCCGCTGCGCCGGGGCGCGTTTTGTCTGGATCATGGGCGCCGACAACCTCGCGCAATTCCATCGCTGGGAAAACTGGCAACGCATCGCGGCCGAGGTGCCGATCGCCGTGATCGACCGCCCGCCGCAAAGCTTTCGCGCCCTCGCCGCACCGGCCGCCCAGGCCCTCGCCGATTATCGCATCCCCGAGAGCAAGGCCCGCACGCTCGCCGCCAGCGCGCCGCCGGCATGGGTGTTCCTCACCGGCTTAAAGCTCAACCTGTCGTCGACGGTGTTGCGCAATTCCGACGGGAGCTGGAAAAGCTGACGGAACTCCACCCATCAGGGTTACTGGAATATTGAAAAGATTAACCCCACATGCGTAGTATGCTCGTTGTGCGCCGGATTCGGCGTACGCGATACAGTGAAAGGAATGGTCCCTGACCCCATCTGTATTGTCCCCGTCCGTCTCGACAGAGTTACGGACAGCACCGGTCCCCGCCGCAGTTTTGAAGGCGCGGCCTGATGTCGATCAAACCCTGAAGATCATCCTCTCCACCCTCGACGACATGAAGGCGGAGGAAACCACCACCATCGATCTTCGCGGCAAATCCTCCATTTCGGATTACATGGTTGTAACCACCGGCCGCTCCAATCGGCATGTGGGCGCCATGGCCGAAAACGTCGCGAAATCCTTGAAAGAGAACGGGCTGAATGGCCTCCATGTCGAAGGCTTTCCCAACTGCGATTGGGTGCTGATCGATTCCGGAGATGTCATCGTGCACGTGTTCCGTCCGGAAGTCCGCGAGTTCTACAATCTCGAACGGTTGTGGACGCAGGGCCCGACGGCGGCGAAAAAGGCCTGACCGGACGTTGCATCGGCGGCCGGCTGACGCGGCGCTTATGATAGAAAGCGCCCATGCGAATTGTTGTGATTTCAATCGGCCGGCTGAAGCAGGGTCCGGAACGGGAATTGGCAGAGCGCTATGCCGAGCGGTTCAATGATATGGGCCGCAAGCTCGGGTTTCACGGCCTGGACATTCGCGAGATCGCCGAAAGCCGCGCCCGCGATGCCGCCAGCCGAATCGCCGAGGAGGCGACGGCAATCTCAAGTCTGGTGCCGGAGAAATCGGTGACCGTCACCCTCGACGAGCATGGGGAAAATATCGACAGCGCAACTTTGGCGCAGCATCTGGGCCGTTGGCGCGACGCCTCGGTCGCCAACAATGTTTTCCTGATCGGCGGCGCGGACGGACTTTCGCCTGAATTGCGGCGCAAGGCCAAGTTGAGCTTAGCGTTCGGCCGCGCGACATGGCCACATCAGATGGTTCGCGTCATGCTTCTGGAGCAGATTTATCGGGCCGCTACCATTTTGGCTGGCCATCCGTACCACCGCTCTTGAGGCACGATCCGGAAAAGTGGATACCGGTTTTCCGGCAAGATCATGCTCATTCAAAGCTAAGCGATTAGAAAGCCGCCGATCGTATCCGATGAACCTTGCACGATGCAGCACCCTCCCGGTCAGGACCGCGCCGCACGCCATGCGCCTGCGGATCGCCGCGTTGTCGTCGTGCCTGTTGTCGCTTGGCCTCGCTGACATGACCAGTTCTGTTGCCCGCGCCCAAACCGTAACCGCCACTCAAGAGGCCGCGGCACCATCCGCTGACGCGATCAAGCAACGCGAGCAGGAACTGGAAGCCGCCCGCGCGCAGCAAAAGAGCGCGGCGGAGCTTCAGGAAAAACTCAAGGCCGATATCGCGGCGATCGGACAGGATCGCAGCAAGCTCAATCAGCAATTGATCGACATCGCGGCCAAGGTGCGCGGCATCGAAACCAGAATCAGCGACGCTGAAGCGCGTCTGCACGACCTCGATGCGCGCGAGCAGACCATTCGTGGTTCGCTTGATTCGCGTCGCTCCGAAATCGTCGAGGTGCTCGCCGCCCTGCAGCGGGTCGGCCGGCGTGCGCCGCCGGCCTTGCTGGTCAGCCCCGAGGACGCCCTGGAATCATTGCGAACCGCCATCCTGCTCGGATCGGTGGTGCCGGAGATGCGCGCGCGATCGCAAAAGCTGGTGGCCGACCTCGGCCAACTGGTCACCCTGCGCAAGACCATCTCGGCCGAGCGCGACCAGTTGGCGACCGACCGCGACGGCCTCAAGATCGACCAGACGCGAATGGCCGCGCTGGTCGAAGAGCGGCAGAAGAAGCAGAGCGCGGTCGAGAAGAACATGGCGGCCGAAGCCGCTCGGGCGGTGACGCTGGCGCGGCAGGTCGACGATCTGCAAGGCCTCATTGCCAAGATGGAACAGGACCTGCAAAGCGCCGCCAAGGCAGCCGCAGCGGCGGCCGAAGCCACCCGGAAGGCCGCAGCGGCGGCAGCGACCGGCAAACCCAACCTGGCTGCTCTGAAAGATCCGGGCCGGCTCAGTCCGGCTGTGGCGTTTGCCTCGGCAAAGGGTCTTTTCGCGATGCCGGTTAACGGCACCAGAATCCGCACCTTTGGCGGTTCCGACGGTGCCGGAGGCACGGAAAAAGGCATTTCCTTGGCGACACGACCGGGCGCCGAGGTCACAACACCGTGTGATGGCTGGGTTGTCTATGCCGGGCCGTTCCGGAGTTACGGACAACTCTTGATCCTCAACGCCGGTGGCGGGTATCATGTGTTGATTGCAGGGATGGAGCGCATTTCGGTTAATATCGGCCAGTTTGTTTTGACGGGTGAGCCGATAGCGACCATGGGGACGACATCCCGGATTGCATCCATTCTCGCAGCGAACGTGAGCCGGCCCGTACTCTACATCGAGTTCCGCAAGGACGGTGTTCCGATTGATTCAGGTCCATGGTGGGCCGCAAATGAAGGCGAAAAGGTTCGCGGATGATGCGCAAGACTTCGGTAATTCTGCTCAGTGTTGCGGCGGGTGCGGCACTGACCTTGTTCGTAACGCAGCCTCGATCTGTGCTGATGGGATCGAGCGCGCGTGCGGCGACGTCCGACACCTATCGTCAACTCAATCTGTTCGGCGATGTCTTCGAACGCGTTCGCTCCGACTATGTGGAGAAGCCGGACGACAGCAAGCTGGTCGAGTCCGCCATCAGCGGCATGTTGACCGGGCTTGATCCGCATTCCAGCTACATGGATGCCAAGAGCTTCAAGGACATGCAGGTGCAGACCCGCGGCGAGTTCGGCGGGCTTGGCATCGAGGTCACGATGGAAGACGGCCTGATCAAGGTGGTCTCGCCGATCGACGACACACCGGCGTCGAAGGCCGGCATTCAGGCCAACGACATCATCACCAATCTCGACGACGAAGCGGTGCAGGGCCTCACCCTCAACCAGGCCGTCGACAAGATGCGCGGCCCGGTCAACACCAAGATCAAGCTGAAGATCGTTCGCAAGGGCCAGGACAATCCGATCGAAGTCACGCTGACGCGCGACAACATCCGCGTCCGTTCGGTGCGCGCGCGCGTCGAGGACAACGATATCGGTTACATCCGCATCACCACCTTCAACGAGCAGACCACCGAAGGTCTGAAGCGCGAGATCGCTTCGCTGACCAAGCAGATCGGTGAGGATAAGCTGAAGGGCTTCATCCTCGACCTGCGCAACAATCCCGGCGGCCTGCTTGAAGAAGCCGTGACCGTGTCCGACGCGTTCCTCGAGCGCGGCGAGATCGTCTCGACCCGCGGCCGCAACGCCGAGGAAACCCAGCGCCGCGTCGCCCACGCTGGCGACCTGACCAAAGGCAAGAAGCTCATCGTGCTGATCAATGGCGGCTCGGCATCGGCTTCGGAGATCGTTGCGGGCGCCTTGCAGGATCACAAGCGCGCGACGCTGATCGGTACGCGTTCGTTCGGCAAGGGATCGGTGCAGACCATCATTCCGCTCGGCTCCGGCAACGGCGCGCTGCGCCTGACTACGGCGCGCTATTTCACGCCGTCCGGCAAGTCGATCCAGGCCAAGGGCATCACCCCGGACATCGAGGTGCTGCAGGACGTGCCGGACGAGTTGAAGTCCCGCACCGACACCAAGGGCGAAGCCTCGCTGCGCGGCCACCTCAAGGGTGATGCCGGCAAGGAGCAGACCGGTTCGCAGTCCTATGTGCCGCCGGATACCAAAAACGACAAGGCGCTGAAGATGGCAGACGACCTGCTGCACGGCGTCAAGGTCAATGCGCAGGCTCCGGCCCCCGGCGACAAGGCCGCGATCGACAAGCCGGCCAACGACAAGGACAAGGCCGCGAACTGATCGACACGGCAAGCAGTTACCAGTAATCAGGGCGGCCTTCGGGCCGCCCTTTTGCGTGAGGCAGCGCCCTTCCGTGAAGCTGCCGTGACCGCAGCCCGCCGTGGTAATGTCGGGCCGGCTGATTCGCGGGAGGCCCATGACAGTGACGGCGGACGATCTCAGCGCCCCGCTTGGGCAAGAGACGGTGCAGCGGAAACGGCGACGGCTGCCGTTCACCGGCATTCAGGCCATGGCGGCATTGCTGGGTTTGTTTCTGGCAGCATTCCTCGGTTTCGCTCTGTTCCACCATGACCCGCTGGGCGGCGAGCCGGTTGCGCGCATCGCTTTGAACTCCACTACTCCGGACGCGAAGACGCCTGCAGCGACACCAAATGCCGCAACAGATACCAAGCCCGCGACACCTGCCGCCAAATCCACGACGCCGCCCGCGGCCGGGCAAAAGACCATCACCATCATCGACGGCTCGAGCGGCGCACGGCAGGACGTCGTGATCGGTGGCGACGCGGCCGCCGACAAAACCCCCGGTGACGCGGCACCAGCTTTGATGACGGGAATCAATCCACGGCTGCTGGAGAAATCCCGCTACGGCATGATTCCAGTGATTGCGGATGGACTGAAGCCATTCACTGCCTATGCCGCAGGCACCGATGCCGACCGAGCCAAGGCCGCTACCGTTCCGACCATCGCCATCGTCATCGCCGGTCTCGGTGTTGGTGCGACGAAGACGGCGGACGCCATCATGAACCTGCCGGGCGCGGTCACACTGGCATTCACGCCTTACGGATCGGAGCCGGGTAAACTGGTCGAACGCGCGCGCGCGCAGCATCATGAGGTGCTGCTGCAAATCCCGATGGAGCCGTTCGACTATCCCGACAACGATCCAGGGCCGCAGACCTTGCTGACGTCACTCAGCACGGAGCAGAACATCGACCGGCTGTTCTGGCATCTCAGCCGTTTCCAGGGCTATGTCGGGATCGCCAGTTTCATGGGCGCGCGCTTCGTCGCATCGGATGCGGTGATGCAGCCGATCATCCGCGAGGCCGCCAAACGCGGGCTTGGCTATTTCGATGACGGCGCTTCGCCGCGCAGTGTCGCGGGATCGCTGGCGCAGGGCCAGACCATGCCGTTCGCCAAGGCCGACGCCAGCATCGATAGCGTGCCGACAGCCGCCGAGATCGACAAATCGCTGGCCAACCTCGAAACGCTGGCGAAAACGCGCGGCAACGCCGTCGGCATCGCGTCAGGGTTGCCGACTTCCATCGAACGCATCGCGAAGTGGGCCAAGACGCTGGACAGCCGCGGCATCATGCTGGTGCCATTGACAACCGCGATGATGAAATCAAAATCGAGCTAGACGACCCCGGACGAGGCAACGTCGCCGCTACCGGATTGGGCTGCAGGAACGAGGAGGCATTGATCGAATGGCGCGCTACGAAGATCTGCCTTATCGGACTTGCGTCGGCATGATGCTGATCAATGCGGCAGGGCTCGTCTTCATCGGCCGTCGTGCGGGCGGCCCTGAACACGTCGATCAGACCCACGTCTGGCAGATGCCGCAAGGCGGCGTCGATCCCGGCGAAGATACCTGGGCCGCGGCCCGCCGCGAGCTTTACGAAGAAACCAGCGTCCGTTCGGTGCAGAAGCTCGGCGAAGTCCCGGACTGGCTGGTCTATGACATCCCGCGAACAGTTGCCGGACGCGCTTGGAAGGGCCGATATCGCGGCCAGCGGCAGAAATGGTACGCGGTGAGATTTACCGGCAAGGATAGCGAGATCAACGTCGCCAGTCCCGGCGACGGCCACAAGCCGGAATTCATCAGTTGGCGCTGGGAGCCGATGCAGAATCTTCCGGACCTGATTGTCCCCTTCAAGCGACCGGTCTATGAGCGCGTGGTGAAAGAATTCGCCAACCTGTCAGACCATTAAGCCGCACGCGATGTCTCTTGATAAACCGTATCGTCCCAATGTCGGGATCGCGCTGTTCAACGCCGCCGGCCTGGTGCTGATCGGGCACCGCTTCCGGGACGACGGACCTGAAATCATCCTTCCCGGCCTGGAATGGCAGATGCCGCAAGGCGGTATCGACGCCGATGAGAATCCACGCGACGCCGTGATGCGCGAGCTCTGGGAGGAGACCGGCGTCACCAACGCCAGCTATCTCGGCGAGACCGATTGGATGACGTACGAGTTTCCACCTTACGACGGGCCGCAATCCCATCGCCTCGCCAAATTTCGCGGCCAAAGGCAGAAATGGTTCGCATTGCGGTTCACCGGCAGTGACAACGAGATCGATCCACTCGCAATCCGCAACGGGCAACCCGTCGAATTTGATCAATGGCGCTGGGAACGTCTCGACCGCGTCGCCGATATCGTGGTGCCATTCAGGCGTCACGTCTATCGGCAGGTCGCCGATAGCTTCGCTAACTTCGCCTGACGTATGCTCGCGGCGATCCGTCGCCGAGATCAATGATAGCGCGAACTATTTGCCGCCGCCGCCACCTGTACCGGCCAAACCGGAGCCGGATCGGGGATTAAGCCGGTGGATCCCCGCCCCTCACGCACGGCATGCGCGTCATCGAGAGCCTCGACAAAATCCGCGAACCAACTGGCGATGGTCGCGGCGCGCAGCTTTTTCATCATCGCCTCCCACCGCATTCGTCGTTCGACCAGCGGCATCGACAATGCAGCGGCGAGGGTCCGCGCCATGCCGTCGATATCGTTGGGATTGACCTGTAACGCGGTATCGAGCTCATTCGCGGCGCCGGCGAATTTGGACAGTACCAATACGCCGGGATCTGCGGGATTCTGCGCGGCAACATATTCCTTGGCGACCAGGTTCATGCCGTCCTGCAAGGGTGTAACGACACCGACCTGAGCCGTTCGGTAAAGACCGGCCAGCACGGTTTGGCTGAAGCCCTTGTTGAGGTAGCGAATCGGAGTCCAATCGACCTCGCCGTGCCGTCCGTTCACGTCACTGACCAGCTTGGCGACCTCCGCTTGCAGATTCCCATAGGCCTCGATCATGCCGCGCGACGGCGTGGCGATCTGCAACAGGGAAACCGTGCGGCTCAAAGCCGGTTGCAACGTCAGCATGCGATCGAAAGCATTGATGCGATTGACAAGACCCTTGGAGTAATCCAGCCGATCGACGCCGATCGCCAGCTTCTCGCCATGCAGACTCCGCCGCAACCGCGATACATCCGGATGCGACGCAGCCTTTGCTGCTTGCACACTGAAGCGATCCACGTCGATCCCAATCGGGAACGTCGCCAGCCGCGACTTGCCGTAAGGCGACGTCACTTCGCCGCCGGTCACCACCAGACCCAGTTCTGCGCCTAGATAATCGATGAAATTTTCGCAATCGTCATCGGTCTGGAACCCGATGAGATCATACGCCAGCATCGCTTCGATCAGATCGCGATGGTGCGGAACGCCATCGATGATGGTGCGCGCCGGCCATGGGGTGTGCAGAAAGAAGCCGATCGGCTGCCGAACGCCACGCTCGCGCAATTCCGCGCCGAGCGCGAGAAAATGATAGTCCTGAATCCAGAACGTTGTATCCGGCTTACAAAATCGCAGCAGCGAACGCGCGACGAACGCATTCACTTCGCGATAGGATCGATAATCTTCATGCGAAGCGCGGATCAGGTCCGCGCGCGAATGCAGCGCAGGCCATAGCGCCGAGTTGGCGAAGCCTTCGTAGTAACCGCCGTAGTGCGCCGCCGGCAAATCCAGCAACGCCAGCGCGCCGCTTCCGAGCGCTTCGATCTTGGCAAACGGATCTTTCGTGACGTTGTCGCGAACACTGCCGCTGGAGCCGACCCAAATCGCTCCGGAATTCTCCACCACCGGCAGCAACGCTGCTGCCAATCCGCCCGTCATCGGTTCATTGGCTTTCGCCCGCGCCACTCGGTTCGATACGACAACGAGGCTCACAGGGTCCCCTCCTGTTTTTTGAAGTCGGTATATAAACAACCGTTCATCAATATGGTTCCTCGCCACCTTTCAATCGAAATGAAACCAAAATCGGGCACGTTAAAATGGAACCGCATTCAATCGCACAACTGAACATCAGTTCCGTTCATCGCACGTCTGCAAGCATAGATGACATTGCGATTCATCGCGCATCACCGTCTTGCGAATTCATGAGGCGATGGAGTGAGTTCCCTCAGAACGCCATCATTTCAGCAAGCAAGTTCCATCGACGGCTGTGATATCTTTTTCAAAATCCGGATTCAATTTTCCAGCGCCGCCGAAAGAAAACCATGTCGTCGATGCGACTGAATCAGGTGCTGTGGCAAAAATTTTTGCCGCGAATCATCACGGCGAATCGATTCGACACATTTCTCAATCGCCGTGACGATCGCTCATCGTCAGAAGGTGTGCGAGCCATCGCCTCACCTCTGCGGGCTCGGAAAACTGCCCAGCCACACCTTTTGCTTGCCGACCGACTGAAAACGACAAGCCATCGAAATCGGGCATGATCGCAAAGACCGTTTCATCGGTGACGTCATCGCCAAGAAAAACCGGCCGACGCCCCTTGAACGGCTCGTGCGTCATCAATTCAAGCACACCCGTTGCCTTGGTGAAGCCGGAATGTTTGATCTCGCAGACAAACTTGCCCGGCAGCACCTCAATCGGCGCATTCGGCAAATCGGCGCGAATAGCCGATACCGCATCATAGATGGCATTTTCAGCTTGCGGCGCTTGGCGAAAATGCAGCGCCAGCGAATAGCCCTTGTCTTCCAACAAAATGCCGGAATGCAGTTCGGCAATGGCGGCAAAGCGTCGTTTCAAATCCGGATTCATCGGCGGCGCATGCGTCGCCACGGCTTCGCCGTCGGTGGACAAGCGCATCTCCGCGCCGTGGCCGCCGACAGACGGGAATCGCTCCGGTGCAAATATCCAGTCGATATCCTCGAGCGAACGTCCACTGACGAGCGCCAGCGCGCCGGAAGATCGTTCAAGCAGGCCACGTAGCGTCGGAATGAGACCGGAAGGCACCTTGACCTCACGCGGCGTCGGCGCGAAGTCCAACAATGTTCCGTCGATATCCAGCAGCAATGCGCACGCGTCCAGATCCATCGCGGGAAAGCGCGGCATCACGCCGAGGTCATCGGCATCGATCACCGCCGACGCATGTTTGACAACGTCCGAATTCATCAAGACTTACTCCAACAACAAACTAGAGCGTTTTCAAGCGAAGTGGAAACCGGTTCGCGTAAAGAAAACGCGTCAAAACAAAAAGCTAGAGCCATGTTCCGATTCAGTCAGAACGGAAATGGCTCTAGTCGACGACAGCGAGCGGGCGCGCGACGGATTCCAGCGGCTTGCGTTCCGCCGCGATACAATAGCGCCACGCAACGATGGCCGCCGCAAGCATCAAGGCGGATCCAAACAGATATCCGGCGAAGACGCTGTTGCGCGAACCGGTATCGATCAAGGCACCGAACAGTGTCGGACCGATGACACCGCCGATGCCGGTGCCGATCGCGTAAAACAGCGCGATCGCCAGCGCGCGCACCTCGAGCGGAAATGTTTCGCTCACGGTGAGATAGGCGGCGCTCGCAGCAGGCGATGCGAAGAAGAAGATCACCATCCACGCCATCGTTTGGGTTTGCGCGCTCCAGACACCGGCAGCAAAAAGATAGCCCGAGATCGCCAGCAGAATGCCGGAGATTCCATAGGTCAACGCGATCATTGTGCGCCGCCCGACGCTGTCGAACAATCGCCCTAGCAGCAGCGGCCCGAGAAAATTCCCCGCTGCGAACGGCAGCAGGTACCAGCCGATCTGGCTGGCAGCGATGCCGTAGAACTCCGTCAGCACCAGCGCATAAGTGAAGAAGATCGCATTGTAGAAAAACGCCTGCGCAGCCATCAGCACCAGCGCGACAACCGAGCGCTGGCGGTACGTCGAGAACAAGGTTCGCGCCACTTCAGCCAGTGGCGTATGATGCCGCATCTGCAACCTGATCCTGGCCCAGCCTCCCTGCGGCGCAGCGTCCCGGCCGTTTGCCGCCGAACGCTCGATGTCCGCGACGATGGCATGCGCCTGATCGGGGAAGCCGTGGATCACCAGCCAGCGCGGGCTTTCGGGAATCCACAAGCGCATCACGAACACCACGAGACCGAGACTGGCTCCGGTCAGATACGCCAGCCGCCAACCGCTATCCGGTCCCATGACCAATGGATCGAGCAGAATGATCGCGCTCACGGCGCCGATCGCTGCGCCGATCCAGAAACTGCCATTGATGACGAGATCGGTCCAGCCGCGGTAACGTGCCGGCACCAATTCCTGGATGGTCGAATTGATCGCGGTGTATTCCCCGCCGATACCCGCACCGGTCAGGAATCGAAACAACGCATAGCTCCATACATTCCAGGACAACGCCGTCGCCGCGGTGGCCGTGAGATAGACCGCAAGCGTGATGAAGAACAACTTCTTGCGTCCGATCCGGTCGGTGAGCCAGCCAAACCCCAGCGCACCGAGCACGGCGCCGGCGAGATAAGCGCTGTTGGCGAGGCCGACGTCGAAATTGCTGAACCGCAGTGACGGACTGTCCTTCAATGCACCCGAGAGTGCGCCGGCCAACGTCACCTCAAGCCCGTCGAGAATCCATGTGATCCCCAGCGCCAAGACGACACGCGTGTGAAATCCGCTCCAGCGCAGGCTGTCGAGGCGTGCGGGAATATCGGTTTCAACAATGCGGTCGCGGAACTCCAAAATCGGCTTTCGCGTATCGGCTGAGTGGAGTTAACGCCCGGCCGACGCCACGGTTCCATCGGCGCACCCGCTTTGGGATGCGCGGAGGGGCCGAAGATCTTCCAAACCAACAAGAGCGCCCGCAAGAAGCGGGCGCTCACGTCTACCGCGAGGAAAACAGTGCCGCCGCCTCAGGCCGCGCGGACGCTGCTCATGAACCGGTCGAGCTCCTGGCGCAGCCGCGCGCTTTCCGTCGAAAGGGTCTGTGCGGAATCCAGCACCTCGGCTGACGCGGCGCCGGTTTCAGCAGCGCCGCTATTGACCTGCGAGATGTTGTTGGCGACTTCCTCGGTGCCTTGCGCGACATTCTGCACGTTGTTGGCGATCTCCTGCGTCGCCGAGCTTTGCTGCTCCACGGCGGTCGCGATCGTCGAGGCGATATCGGAAATCTGACTGATGGTGCTGCCGATCTCCTTGATCGCCGCAACCGATTCCTTGGTTGCATCCTGCATGCCGAGAATATGCGAAGAGATCTCGTCGGTCGCCTTGGCGGTCTGGCTGGCGAGCGACTTGACCTCGGACGCGACCACCGCGAAGCCTCGTCCCGCCTCGCCGGCGCGCGCCGCTTCGATGGTGGCATTCAAGGCGAGCAGATTGGTCTGCTCGGCGATCGCCGTGATCAGCTTGACAACGTCACCGATCTGTTGCGCGGCACGCGACAGCTTACCGATCCGCTCGTCGGTCTGCTGCGCCTGCTTCACCGCGCTTTCGGCGATGCGATTGGATTCCCGCACCTGCCGCCCGATCTCATCGACCGACATCGACAACTCCTCGGTCGCGGCTGCGACCGATTGCATATT
>Ga0207657_10000701_pt1 | contig 35600 bp, 31 predicted proteins | sample KBSC33metaG_FD_184316 | JGI IMG/M metagenome (GOLD analysis project Ga0207657, IMG submission 184316) | Corn rhizosphere microbial communities from Kellogg Biological Station, Michigan, USA - KBS C3-3 metaG (SPAdes) (version 2) | ecosystem: Host-associated > Plants > Roots > Rhizosphere > Soil ...
GCCGCCGAAGCAGAGCGCGAGCCGCGCCTTCATCTGCTTCATCGTCATCGAATAACGGTCGCGCTCGGGCAGGTTCCAGGTCACGCCCAGCGCGCGGCCGCGCGGGATGATCGTCACCTTGTGGAGCGGATCGCAGCCGGGCACATGCAGCGAGACGAGCGCATGGCCAGCCTCGTGATAGGCGGTCGCCTTCTTCTCGTCCTCGGTCATGACCATCGATTTGCGCTCGGCGCCCATCATGACCTTGTCCTTGGCCTCTTCGAACTCGCGCATCGCGATCAGGCGCTTGCCCTTGCGCGCGGCGAGCAATGCCGCCTCGTTGGCGAGATTGGCGAGGTCCGCGCCGGAGAAACCGGGCGTGCCGCGCGCGATCGTGCGCGGATCGACGTCGGGCGCCAGCGGCAGCTTCTTCATGTGGACGGCGAGGATCTTCTCGCGGCCGTCGATATCGGGACGCGGCACCACGACCTGGCGGTCGAAGCGGCCCGGACGCAGCAATGCCGGATCGAGCACGTCGGGGCGGTTGGTGGCGGCGATGATGATGATGCCTTCGTTCGCTTCGAAGCCGTCCATTTCAACCAGCAGCTGGTTCAAAGTCTGCTCGCGCTCGTCATTGCCGTTGCCCAGGCCCGCGCCACGATGGCGGCCGACCGCGTCGATTTCGTCGATGAAGACGATGCACGGCGCGGACTTCTTGGCCTGCTCGAACATGTCGCGCACGCGGCTCGCGCCGACGCCGACGAACATCTCGACGAAGTCGGAGCCGGAGATGGTGAAGAAGGGGACCTTGGCTTCACCCGCGATCGCGCGGGCGAGCAAGGTCTTGCCGGTGCCGGGGGAGCCGACCAGCAGCGCGCCCTTCGGGATCTTGCCCCCGAGGCGGGCGAATTTGGACGGGTCCCTCAGGAAATCGACGATCTCCTGCAATTCCTCGCGCGCTTCGTCGATGCCGGCGACATCGTCGAAGGTGACGCGGCCCTGCTTCTCGGTCAGCATCTTCGCGCGGCTCTTGCCGAAGCCCATCGCGCCCGAGCCCGCATTCTTCTGCATCTGGCGCATGATCACCCAGCCGATCCCGATCAGAATCAGGAAGGGCAGCGAGTTGACGAGGATATATTGCCACAGGCTGGCCTGCTCGGCCGGGCGCGCGCGGAAAGTGACGCCTTTGGCGCCCAGACGCTGAATCAGGGTCGGGTCGTTGGGAGCATAGGTCTTGAAGGCCGCGCCGTTGGTATATTTTCCGGTGATCACGCCATCGGCGATGTCCGCCTCGCGCACCGTGCCGGCGTCCACTCCCGACAGGAATTCGGAATAAGCGACGCTCTCACCCGTGCTGCTCTTGCTGCTCCCCTCGATCAGGGACACGAACAACACAATCGCCAGGATCACGCCCAGCCAGATGGCCGCGTTCTTCACCAGCGGGTTGCCGCTTTGCGGCTCCTTATCGTCCTTCATGCGCGTGTCAGCCTTTCGTCAGGCCATAAGATAGGCATGCACAGGTTAATGGCAATGGAACAGAATCGTTCAGAATGATCGGCGCGGCGGGGCTTCGCAAAAATGCCAGACGCTCCCTTTGGCCGAAGCGAGAATATTGGCTTGCGTCGCGGCACGTCCGGCCTCCAGCGCGTCGAGCAGAGGTTCAACATTACTCGCGTGATTCCAGTTCCCGTAGCTCATGCCGTTCGTTGACAGCACATGATCGAGCGCCATGCGTACGAGGTAGCGCTTCACGCCACGGGGCAGCCCATCCACATTGAAACGGGCTTCGAGCGGATCGCTTTCAAGCCCGCGCTCCGTCCAGAGCCATAGGCTGATTTCATGGAGATCGGCATCCAAAGAAGCGAGATTTTCGGCGGTTTTCCCGATCTTTAGGGGGTCGAGCCAGGGCGCTTCGGCAAGCCAGGCACGAAAGCGCGTGCGATCGAAGCGCGGATCATGGTTGCTCGGGTCGTCCACAAAGGGAAGGCCCAGCGATTTCACGATCGCGTGCAGCTCATGCCGGCGCCACGTCAACAGAGGCCGAAGCAGCGTGATTGGTGTGATGCTGCCCCCTTCTCGCGCGACATTGGTCTCATTGCGCGCGCGAACTGCGGCGAGACCCGACAGGCCGCACGCCCGCGCGGCGCGCATCAAGAAGGTCTCGGCCTGATCTTCGGCATGGTGCGCCGTGCACAGAAGCTTCGTTCCGGCGTCGAGCGCCCAGCGTTTGAGAAGCTGATAGCGCTCCTGTCGCGCCCAATTGTGGAGATTGCCGCTAGCACCCGGCGGTACTTCGATCTTCAGCGTCATATGCGCGACGCCGAGCTTCGCGCAGCATCGCGCGACCATCGCGGCCTCCTGTGCCGCTTCCGCGCGCAGCCCATGATCGACCGTGGCGGCGATCACGCGTCCTGGATAGGCGGCGGCGGCCAAGCCGAGCATGCCCATACTGTCGGGTCCGCCCGAGACCGCCAGCGCGACCGGTTGGGTGGGCTCGTCTTCAGCGCCGAGGAGCTGCTCATAGTCGCGCCGGAAGCGCGCGATCAGCTCGTCGGACAGCGGCTCCATCGCATCACTTGCACTTGGCTTCGGCGCGCGCGGCGGTGACGCGTGTCTTGAGCGAGCCCGTGAGCTTGTCGGGATAAGCGGTGGCGAGCTCATCATAGACGCGGCAGGCTTCGGTCGGTTTCTTGAGCTGGGTCAGCGCCTGACCAAGGAAATAGAGGCTCTCGGGCGCGCGCTCGCCATGCGGGTTAGCCGTATAATTGTCAGCAAACGCCTTCGCCGCGGTGGCGGGCCGGCCGTCATCGAGATAGGCGCGGCCGAGCAGATTCTGGGCGTAGCTCGCGCGGCGGTGGTGCGGATATTTCTTCACGACCGCCTCGAGCGCTGCCTCCGCCTCCGGATATTTCTTCTGCGACCACAATTTATAGCCCGCCATATAGGCGTCCTCGGCGGGATCGCCGGTGGCGGCGGTGCTCGATGTGTCGGCGGCGCTGTCCTCCGCAATTGTCGGAACCGATTTCGCGGCGGTCAGCTTCGCGGTCGTCGGTTTGGCGGCGACGGCCGGGCTGGAGGCGGCAGATTTGCTCTTGGCCGGGGCGATGCTCTTGGGCGGCAGGGCGGCGGCGGGTTCTTCCACCGGCGCGGGCGGGGTGGCAGTGGGCGCCGGCGCGGCAGCGCTCTCCAGCGTCTTCAGGCGGGTGGCGAATTCCTGCCGGTCCTGCGCGCTCTGCTGCGAGAGGAGATCGAGCCGATGCTCGTCCTGCTCGACCTGCCCGGTCAGCTGCGCGACCGATTTCTCCAGCGCATCCACGCGTGCGCTAAGATCGTTGAGCGGCGTGCTCGCGGGCATGCCGGCCGTGACATTGGTCTCGGGCGCCGCGATTTCCGGCGCCTGGAAGGCGGCGTCGCCGCCCGGGAAAACCTTGCGCTGGACGGCCTTCAGCTGCTTCTCGACGCGGTCGACCCGCTGGTCGAGCGTGGGCTTGGGATCCGCCGCTTGCGCGGGCAACGCCGCACCAGCGAGCAGAACGGCGAGAGCGATACGAAAACGGGTCATGCAAGCTCCAATGGGTCGGCGTTCGGCGTTCGCCCAAGCATAGCGTGCCTGTCGCACAGATGAAGCGGATTAGCGGACGCGCCGGTTCAGGTTCCGGCCGAATTCTCGACCGGCGTCACCGCATTGGCGGGCGGCTGCACCGCCGGCGGCGGCGCAGCGATGCGACCCAGCAGATCGGCCGGCTTGAGCGACACGTCCTTGGCGGCGCGATCGGCATCGCCGACCGGGGGGATCGGCGTCTGGCCGACCATGATCGTGGTATGGCCGGGTCGTCCGGTCGTCATCAGCGGCGCTATCGCGCCTGCGGGAACCTCGAAATGGTCGCCGGGATGGAGCACGTTCATGAACAGCGTCTTGCCCTGATCCGAAACCTTGATCCACACATCCTGGGTCGCGCCGATCACGACCGGACCAGTCGGCTGCGGCGCGGTGGCGGCAGGTGGCGCGGCGACGATGGGCGTCGCCGCTGTCGGCTGGGGCGACGACGCAGGGCGTGGCGCCGCGATTTGATCGGAAGCGGCAGCGGCGATCGGTGCGGGCTGTTCGCTGGAGCCCCGCCAATAAAGATAGCCAAGCCCGACCACCACCGCGATCAGCAGCGCGAGTATCGCCAGGCCGGCGGGCGGGGTTCGCCGCGGATCGGCGGGCTCATAGGGAAGGGGCTGCGCGTTAACGCTCGCCACGCCGCCCATTTCGGCGCGGAAATCATCGGACAGAGCCTGGCCGTCGAGGCCGAGCCGGCGCGCCCAGCTCTTGACGAAGCCCGCGCTATAGGTGGGCGCGGGCAAGCCTTCATAGCTGCCGCTTTCGATCGTTAGGAGGTGGCGCTTCGGGATGCGCGTGCTGGCGGCGATCTCCTCGATCGTCAGCCCCTGCGCTTCGCGCGCCGCGCGCAGCCGTTCACCGACGTGCGAGACGGCCTCTGTTTCCGGGAACGCTTCCTCTTCGCCGCTCACCCATTATCCCCGACCTGGCCGACGACCTTAAGCCCTATTTGGGGCATAGTCGCGTGAAAGTGTCAAATCGCGCTCGCTTCAGCCGACGCGGACATCGTTCGTCTCGGCCCATTGCTGGAGCGCGGCGCGCATGTCGCGGGGCGGAAAGGCCAAAAGCTCGCGCATCGCCTCGCTCAGTGTCGGAATGTCGAGCGACCGCACCATCGCCTTGACCGGCCCGATCGCGGCCGGGGTGATCGACAGGCGCCGCAGGCCGATGCCGATCAGCGCCATCGCCTCGAGCGGTTTGCCCCCCATTTCGCCGCAGATGCCCACGGGCACGCCCGCCGCGTCGCATTGCTCGACCACGCGCCGAATGAAACGGAGGATAGCGGGTGAAAGCCAATCATAGCGTTCTGCCAGCTTGGGGTGCGCGCGGTCCGCCGCGAACAGGAATTGGGTGAGGTCGTTGGTGCCGATCGACAGAAAGTCCAGCTTCGGCAGCAGCATGTCGAGGCTTTCGGCGAGTGCCGGTACTTCCAGCATCGTCCCATATTTGATCGCGAGGGGCAGTGGCTTGCCCTTGGCGGCGGTGGCGGCGCGCTGGCGCTCGAACAGATCGTGCGCCTCGTCGAATTCCCATGGTTCGGACACCATCGGGAACATGACCTGGAGCGTGCGGCCGGCGGCGGCGGCGATCAGCGCGCTCGCCTGCGCCTTCATCAATGCATCGCGTTCGAGCGCGAGCCGGAGCGCGCGCCAGCCCATTGCCGGGTTTTCCTCATCCGCCGCGTCGCCGTCAGTGGTCATGTAAGGCAGGACCTTGTCCCCGCCGACGTCGACCGTGCGGAAGATGACCGGCTTGTCGCCCGCGCCTTCCATCACGTCGCGATAGAGGCGCTGCTGGCGTTCGCGTTTGGGCAGTTCGGCCGAAACGAGGAATTCGAATTCGGTGCGGAACAGGCCGATGCCGTCGGCGCCGGTCGTCTCGATTGCGGCGACGTCGTCGCGCATCCCGGCATTGACCATCATCGTGATGCGCGTGCCGTCCTTGGTGACGGGCGGCAGATCGCGCATCGCGGCGAATTCGGCACGGCGCTTCTGGCCGAGCGCGAGCTTGGCGTCGAACGCCTCTTCGATCGATCCGCTCGGGCGGACGAAGGCCGCGCCCTGGCCGGCATCGATCAGAACCAGGTCCCCCTCGCCGATCTGGCGGCGCGCGTCGCGCACCCGGCCGAGCACGGGGACGCCCATCGCGCGCGCCACGATCACGACATGGCTGGTGAGCGAGCCTTCCTGCAGGATCACGCCTTTGAGACGGCGCCGGTCATATTCGAGCAGTTCGGCCGGGCCGAGATTGCGCGCGATCAGGACCGAATCCTGCCGCAGGCCCATCTGCGCGGCGGTGCCGAGCTGGCCCGAAACGATCCTGAGCAGGCGGTTGGAGAGATCCTCCAGATCGTGCATCCGGTCGGCGAGCAGCGGATCGTCGATCTCGCGCATACGCATGCGGGTGCGTTGCTGGACCCGCTCGATCGCGGCTTCGGCGGTGAGGCCGGAGTCGATCGCCGCGTTGATCCGCCGCGACCAGCCCTCGTCATAGGCGAACATCTTGTACGTCTCGAGGATGTCCTGATGCTCGCCCGCCCCGCCGAATTCGGCCTGGCTCATCATGCGATCGATCTGATCGCGCATCTTGTCGAACGCCGAATAGACGCGGTGGCGTTCATATTCGACGTCTTCGGCAACCGTATGTTCGACCACCACGCGCGGCTGGTGGAACACGGCATAGCCCGCCGCCATGCCATCGACGAGCTTGAGTCCCGACAGCCGCACGGCCGCCATGTCCCGCGCTTCGGGGCCGCGCACGGTCGCCTCGTCAATCAGCCCGGCGCCCGCGATCAATTCCGCGAGCACCATCGCCACGGTCTGCAGCGCCTCGATCTCGACCTCGTCATAACGCCGCGGATCGGCATGCTGAACCGCCAGCACGCCGACCGCGCGCTCGGCGCGCACGATCGGCACACCCGCGAAGCTGTGGAACAATTCCTCGCCCGTCTCGGGCTTGTAGGCGAAGTCGGGATGGCTGGTTGCCTCGTCGAGGTTCAGCGTCTCGTTCTTCTCTGCGATCGTGCCGACCAGACCTTCGCCGAGCGCGAGCTTGGTGACGTGGACGGCTTCCTTGTTGAGGCCGCGCGTCGCGAACAGCTCAAGCTCGCCGTCGCGCAGCAGGTAGATCGAGCAGACTTCGCTGTTCAAAGCCTTGGCGATGATCTCGACGACGCGGTCGAGCTTGCCCTGCGCATTGGCGCGCGACGCCATCACGTCGTGCAGCCTCGTCAGTATCTCGCGTGCGGCGGACGTTGCGGAAGCAGTGGCCATGGCGTGCGCTGGCTAACAGAACATCGGCGGCCGGTCCAATCCGGCCGGAATTGCGATTGCGCTTTCCCCGACCAAGTCAGGCGGGCATGGAACGGACATGGATCAGCGGCATATTCTGACGCTCGGCGCGATTCTGTTCACGGCCTCGATCGTGGCGATGATCTGCCGCCGGCTGCGGCTTCCTTATAGTATCGGGCTGGTAGGAGCGGGCATAGCGCTGGCGCTGGCGCCGGTGCAGCTGAACCTGCCGCTCAGCCGCGACCTTATCTTCGACGTCTTCCTGCCGCCCCTGGTGTTCGAAGCGGCGTTGCAGCTTCCGTGGCGCGAATTCCGGCGCGAGCTTCCCGTCACGCTGCTGTTCGCTTTTCCCGGCGTAGTCATTGCGGCGACGACCGTCGCCTGCGGCGCGCATTGGCTGCTCGGCTGGAGCTGGATGGGCGCCGCATTGTTCGGGACGTTGATCGCCGCGACCGATCCGGTCTCGGTCATCGCGGCGTTCAGGGAGATGAAGGCACCGCCACGGTTGAGCCTGGTGGTCGAGTCGGAAAGCCTGCTCAACGACGGCACCGCCGCGGTCGGCTTCGCCATTCTGGTGGCGCTGGCCAATGGCGCGTCCGCGACGCCTTTGCACGTCGGCGGGCTGCTGCTGTGGACGGTGATCGGCGGAGTCGTGATCGGCGTGGGCGTAGCGGGCGGATTGCTGCTTCTCGCGGGGCGGACGGACGATCATCTGGTAGAGATCACGCTTACCACGCTCGCCGCTTATGGCTCTTTCCTCATTGCAGACCGGCTCGACATGTCCGGCGTGCTTGCCTCGCTCGCCGCCGGGCTGATGGTGGGTTGCGTCGGCTGGCGCGGAGCGCTCACGGAAGAGGGGCGCCAGCATGTCACCTCCTTCTGGACCTATGTCGCCTTTCTCGTGAACTCGATCGTCTTCATCCTTATCGGCGGCAACGAGGCGCACCTGCCGCTGCGGAACTTCGCCGGCGCGGCTTTGGTGATGACGCTGGTGGTGCTCGCAGGGCGCGCGATCGCGGTTTATCCGCTCTCGGCCCTGTTCTCGCGCACCGCGCTCAAGTTGAGCTTTGGATATCAGCATGTGCTGTTCTGGGGCGGTCTGCGCGGGGCGCTGGCGCTGGCGCTCGCACTAGCCGTGCCCACCTCGGTCCCCGAGCGGTCCGAGATCATCGTCGTCGCCTTCGCGGTCGTGGCCTTCTCGATTTTCGTCCAGGGTCTGACCATGCCCTGGCTGATCAAGCGGCTGAAGCTCGACACACCCGACGACTGACGACGTCGGGCCCGTCCTTGCGCCCGGCTAATATCGCGAAAACACCAGATCCGGCCTTAGAATGCCGGGCCACGGCGGCCCGGATCAGCAGGCGATTTGCGCGCCGGACGGGGGGCTTGTACATCAATCTACTATGTGTCATACAGTATGTGTCATACACCATGTGGGACACAGCAAGTGCCGACCGAAGATGATCTTTTTGAAAAATTGCGAATCGAGCTTCGGCGCGGTTCGCTGATCCTGGCGGTGCTCGGCGCGCTCAGGGTGGAGCGCTACGGCTACACGTTGCGTCAGAGCCTCGAGGATGCCGGCCTGCCGATCGAGGAAAGTGCGCTCTACCCGCTGCTCCGGCGGCTCGAGACGCAGGGTTTGCTTACCAGTGAATGGCGCGAGGAGGCGAAGCGCAACAAGCGCTTCTACCGCCTCTCGCCCGATGGCGAGGCGATCCTCGCGCAACTTCTCGGCGAATGGAACGCGATCTCGGATTCGATCCTGCGCCTTACCGAAGGGAATGAACAATGACGAACCTGCAGGAACGCTATCTGCACGCCGTGCGCTGGGCCTTGCCCGCCGCCAAGGCCGACGACATCGTCGCCGAATTGCGCGACATCCTCACCAGCCGTCAGGAGGATCGCGAGGAGGAACTCGGTCGCCCGCTCACGTCAGAAGAGACGAGCGCGATCCTCAAGGAATTCGGTCACCCGCTCATCGTCGCGGGGCGCTATCGGCCGCAGCAATGGTTGATCGGTCCCGACGTCTTTCCCTTCTACTTCTTCGTGCTGCGGATCGTCGTGCTGATCAGCGTTGGCATCCAGATCGCGATCGCGGCGGCAAGGATGGTATTCGGCGACGGCCGGCCGCTGCAGATAATCGGGCAGAGCTGGGGCGGCCTTTGGATGTCGCTGATCATCAGCATGGGAGTCGTGACGATCGTCTTCGCGGTGATGGAACGCGCGGGTTTCCCGGGCGATCATATCAGGCGGTGGACGCCGGAGCAGCTTCCCGACGTGAGGGACAAGCGCAAGAGCGTCTGGGAATCCGCTTTCGAGCTCGCGGCCGGAATCATCTTCCTGCTTTGGTGGGCCGGGATCGTCTATTTGCCGATACCGACCGGAGGCGCCGCTTTCCGGATGGAAGCCGCGCCGATCTTCACGCAGCTCTACTGGCCGATTTTCGCCCTGGTGGCGGTGCGGCTGGTCGACAATCTGATCGAATGGGTGCGGCCGCGCTGGACTTTGGTGCGGAGCATATTGACGGCCGGCACCACGATCGCCGGGCTTGCGCTACTGGCGCTCATCTATCGCGCCGGCCAATGGGCGACGATTGTGTCGGCCGGCATGCCCGCGGACAAGGTTGTTCAGCTCAGCCAGGCGGTCAATCTCAGCCTCAAGATCGCGATCGTGGTGACGGGCGTGGTCTGGACGTGGCAGGCGGTGGTGGTGCTGTGGCGGCTGCTGCTGCGGGGGCGTCAGCGCGACGCCTAGTTTATCCCGTCATTGCGAGAAGCGTGGCAACGAAGCAATCCAGTCCGGGGGGCTGGATTGCTTCTTCCGCGTCAGCGTCGAGCGAGCGCGGCTTCGGCCTCGTCGAGCAGGCTGGCGATGATGTCGGTGACAGGTTCTTCCTTGGTGACCATGCCGACCGACTGGCCAGCCATGACCGAGCCGCGCTCGACGTCGCCATCGATCACGGCACGGCGCAGCGCACCCGCCCAATAACGCTCGATCTGGAGCTGGGCCTCGCCCATCTCGACCTTGCCCTCGTCGAGCAGTTGCGCGACCTCGCGCTGTTTGGCGGTGAACAATTCGCTTTCGGCATTCTTGAGCGCGCGCACCGGGATCACCGGCAGGCGCGGATCGATCTGGACGCTCGCGATCGCGTCACGCGCAGAGGCGCGGATAAAGGCCTTCTTGAAATTGGGATGCGCGATACATTCGGTGGTGCACACGAAGCGGGTGCCGAGCTGGACGCCCGCCGCGCCCATTTCCAGATAGCCCGCGATCAGCTCGCCGCGGCCGATGCCACCGGCGATGAAGACGGGGAGCTGGTCGGCGATCGTGGGCAGCATTTCCTGCGCGAGCACGCTGGTCGAGACCGGGCCGATATGGCCGCCAGCCTCCATGCCCTCGATCACGAGCGCGTCGACGCCAGAGCGGATCAATTTCTTGGCGAGCGCGAGGGCAGGCGCGAAGCAAAGCAATTTGGCGCCCGATCCCTTGATCCGGTCGATCGAGCCTGCGGGGGGCAGGCCGCCTGCGAGCACGACGTGGCCTACCTTATGCCCGGCGCAGATGTCGATCAGCTCGGACAGATCGGGATGCATCGTGATCAGGTTCACGCCGAACGGCTTGTCGGTCATCGCCTTGGTCGCCGCGATTTCCGCGTCGAGCAAAGCCGGCGTCATCGCGCCGCACGCAATCACGCCGAACCCGCCCGCATTGGAGATGGCGGAGACGAGGTGACGTTCGCTCACCCACGACATGGCGCCGGCCATGATCGCATAGCGCGTGCCGAGAAAAGCGGCGCCGCGCCGCATCAAGGCGTCGGTGCGGGGGTGGCCTGAACTCCCATCGCGATCGCGGGAGGGGCTGGGATTATCGATTTCGGCCGTTTCGCTCATGGCGACCCTTTGCCCTTCCCCGACTCCTCCCGCAAGCGGAAGGGGAAGATCAGATCCGATGCAACCTTGCGCTGCGTCCCTGCCGGACCCTTCCGCCACAAGGAAATCCGGTTGCGGCCACCCCGCCGAACCCGCCATCGAAAGGGATATTCGGCGAGAGGTGATCTTCGCATCTCCGCTTCACTCGGCTAGGCATAGTTTTCGCCGGTCGCGTCCCGCCGTTGGCGCTCGAACCTGCCCGCTGGAGTGAGTATGGCGAATATCAGGGCGGTCTGGTGGCGGTTAGCGGCCTGTCTGTTCCTGATAAGCTGTGCCCTTTCGCCGATATCCGCTCAGGCTCCGCAAAAGCGTTGGACGGCCAAATGGATCGCCTATCCGGATGCACCTCCACAGGGCGCCGGCGTGTTCCATTTTCGCAGGATGCTCGATCTCCCGGAAAAGCCGCGCAGCTTCCTCGTCCGCGTCTCCGCCGACAACCGCTACCGCCTGTTCGTCAATGGCGTCTCCGTCTCGGTCGGCCCCGCGCGCGGCGACATGCTGCACTGGCGCTACGAGACGATCGACCTCGCGCCCTATCTCCACGCCGGCAGCAACCTGTTCGCGGCGCTGGTCTGGAACTGGGGCGAGTTTCGGCCCGGGGCGCAGATCAGCCATCGCACCGGCTTCCTGATCCAGTCCGACAGCGCGGCCGATGCCGCGATCGACAGCGGCCCCGCGTGGAAAGTCTATTGGGATCGCGCATACGGCTTCACTCCGGGGCAAAGCGACGTGCAAGGTTATTACGCCGCCGCGCCGGGGGAGAGCGTCGATGCCAGCCTTTATCCCTGGGGTTGGGAGCAGCCGGGCTTCGACGATAGCAAATGGGGCGCCGCCTCACCCGTCAGCGGGGGTGCGCTGCCGGCAGGCGCCAGCGCCTATGGCGAGGCGGCTGAGTGGCAGCTGGTCCCGCGTCTTATTCCCTTGCCGGAGGAACGGACGATCCACTTCGCCGAAGTGCGCCGGTCCGAAGGCGTCACGGTGCCGCGATCGTTCCCGGCCGGCACGGCGGCGCTTACCATCCCCGCGAACAGCAAGGCCTCGCTTCTGCTCGACCAGCACGAATTGACGATGGGCTATCCCGTGATCGTCGCGAGCGGCGGCCGCGGCGCGGTCGCGACAATTACCTTCGCGGAATCGCTGTACGATGCGCAGAATCACAAGGGGAATCGCGACGAGATCGCTGGCAAGACCATCAAGGGCCTCAAGGATCGGATCGCCTTCGACGGCGGCGAAGCGCGGCATTTCCAGTCGCTGTGGCTGCGGACCTGGCGCTATGTGCAATTCGACATCCAGACCGGCGCCGAACCGCTGCGCCTCGACGACGTCCATGCCATCTTCTCGGCTTATCCCTTTCAGCAGCGCGCGAGCTTCGCGAGCGACCAGGCCTGGATCGGCGACATCTGGAATATCGACTGGCGGGTGTTCCGCCTGAGCGCGTTCGAAACCTTCTGGGACACGCCTTATTACGAGCAATTCCAATATGTCGGCGACAGCCGGATCGAATCGCTGATCTCGCTTTACGATGCGGGCGACGATCGCCTGATGCGCAACACGATCGAACAGTTCGATCAGTCGCGCATCTCCGACGGGCTTACCGCCAGCCGCTATCCATCGTCACTGCCGCAATATATCCCGCCCTTTTCGCTGTGGTGGGCGGCGATGGTGCATGATCATTGGATGTATCGGGGCGATGCGGATTTCGCGCATCGCTTCCTGCCCGGCATCCGCGCCGTGATCGGCTGGTATGAACGCCAGCTCGATCAGGCCGGCCAGCTTGGCCCGATGCGCTGGTGGAACTTCATGGACTGGACCTTCCCGCGCGGCGTGCCGCCGGGCGCCAACGACGGCCATTCGACCGCGATCAGCCTGCAATTCGCTTATGTGCTTCGTCTGACGGCGGACCTGGAACGCGGCGTCGGCAGCGCCGCCGAAGCCGAGCACGATTTGGCTCTGGCCGATCGGATAAACCTCGCCGCGCGCGCCCAATCCTGGGACGAGACGCGCGGCTTGTTCGCAGACACGCCCGAAAAGCGCCAATTCAGCCAGCAGACCAATGCCCTGGCGATATTGTCAGGCGCCGCGACGCAGCCCCGTGGCGTCGCCGAACGCATGCTCGCCGACAAGAGCATCACCCAGGCGAGCTATTATTTCCGCTTCTACGTCGATGAAGCTTTGCATGAATCGGGCATGGCGGACCGCTATCTCACCGAGCTGGAACCCTGGCGTGAAATGCTTCGCCTCGGCCTCACCACGACGCTCGAGGAGCCCGAGCCCAGCCGCTCCGACTCGCACGCCTGGAGCGCGCACCCCAATTATCATCTGCTCGCGACCGTGCTTGGCATCCGCCCCGCCGAGCCCGGCTTCCGTGCGGTCGCGATTGCCCCCGCGCTCGGCGAGCTGAAACGCGCCAGCGGCCACATGCCTGTTCCTGCGGGTGAGATCGCGGTCGATTTTCAGCGCCGCGGAATCAGCGGGCTCGACGCCAGCATCACCCTCCCGCCCAACATGCGCGGCAGCTTCGTCTGGACCGGCCAGACCTCGCCTTTGCAGCCGGGATTGAACAAGATCCGGCGATAAGCTCCGCCGGGTCCACCCAATGACAAAAAATCAGGCGGCGTCTTCGGTCGAATCGAGGCCGTAGGCGGTGTGCAGCACGCGCACCGCGAGTTCGGTATAATCCTCGTGGATCAGGACCGAGACCTTGATCTCGCTGGTGGTGATGGCGAGCACGTTGATTCCGCGATCGGCCAGCGCCTTGAACATCTGCGCGGCGACGCCCGCATGGCTGCGCATGCCGACGCCGACCACCGAGATTTTGGCGACCGTATTGTCGTGAATCAGTTGTTCGTAGCCGATCGATTCCTGCGCCTTGGTCAGCACGTCGAGCGCGCGCGTCAGCTCGGCGCCGGGCACGGTGAAGGTGACGTCGGTCGATCCGGTGTCGTGCGCGACGTTCTGCACGATCATGTCGACGTTGATGTTGGCATCCGCGAGCGGCGTGAAGATGTTGGCGACCGCACCCGGCTTGTCGGGCACCGCCGTCAGCGTGACCTTGGCTTCATTCTTGTCGTGGGCGATGCCGGTGATGAGCTGGCGTTCCATCTTGCTTCCTTCGATCTCGTCTTCGTCCACGATCATCGTGCCGGGGGTGGGGTCGTTGCCGGGCGCGTCGAATGAGGAGAGGACCTGGACGCGGACCTTCTCCTTCATGGCGAGCCCAACCGAGCGGGTCTGCAGCACCTTGGCGCCGACCGAGGCCAGCTCCAGCATCTCTTCATAGGTGACATACTGCAATTTGCGCGCCTTGGGCACGATCCGCGGATCCGTCGTGTAAACGCCATCGACGTCGGTATAGATGTCGCAACGATCGGCCTTCATCGCCGCCGCGACCGCAACCGCACTGGTGTCCGATCCACCGCGGCCGAGCGTCGAGACGCGGCCCTCTTCGGTCACGCCCTGGAAGCCGGGGATCACCGCAACCTCGCCGCCGCGCATCGCTTCGCCGATCTTGTCGCTGTCGATATTGGCGATGCGCGCGGAAGCATGCGCGTCCGACGTCGCGATCGGCAATTGCCAGCCGAGCCAGGAACGCGCCTTCACCCCCATCGCCTGCAGCGCGATCGCGAGCAGGCCACTCGTCACCTGCTCGCCCGAAGCGACGACGACGTCATATTCGCGCGGATCGTAAAGCGGGCTCGCCTCGCGACAGAAATTGACGAGGCGATCGGTCTCGCCCGCCATCGCTGACACGACGACCGCGACCTCGTTGCCCTGATCGACCTCGTGCTTCACCCGCGCCGCGACGTTGCGGATGCGTTCGATACCGGCCATCGAGGTGCCGCCGAACTTCATCACGATGCGTGCCATGAGCGTGAGGTCTTTGTAATTAAATTGCGGGAAAACGCGCGGAGGCGCGCGAGCCGCCTGCTAGCGTTGCGGTGCAGCGAACGCAAGCGAACGAGGGGACAAGGAAAACTTGCAGGCCTTCACTCAGCCGTCGCCCCGGCTAAGGCCGGGGGCGACGATTGGCGACGGGGATAGGCTTGGCGTCGCTCGCTTGGTAAGGCGCGCGCATGACAGCGACCGGCACGATCGACCCCGCCGAAGCGGCCTTCTTCGGCAAGCTTGCCGCCGACTGGTGGGACCCCAAGGGCTCATCGGCGATGCTGCATCGGCTCAACCCGGCGCGGCTGCAATATCTGCGCGCGCGGGTCGACGAAGCCTGGGATCTCGACCCGCGCGCTCGCCATCCGTTGGGCGGAAAACGCGCGCTCGACGTGGGGTGCGGCGCGGGGTTGTTGTCGGAGCCGCTCGCGCGGCTGGGTGCGGCGGTCACCGGGCTCGATGCGGCGGCGGAGAATATCGCGGCTGCACGGCTTCATGCCGAAGGGCAGGGGCTGGCGATCGACTATCGCGCTGGCGGGATCGAAAGCCTCGGGGACGAGCGCTTCGATTTGGTCGTGTCGATGGAGGTGGTCGAGCATGTCACCGATCCGGCGGCGTTCATCGCGGGCCTGGCGGGCGCGCTGGCCGAAGACGGGCTGCTGGTTCTGTCGACGCCCAACCGTACACCTTTGTCGAAGCTGGCATTGATCACGATCGGCGAGGGGTTTGGCATGGTGCCCAAAGGCACGCACGATCATGCCAAGTTCCTGACGCCGGATGAGCTTGGCGCGCTGGTTGAAGCGGCGGGGCTAGAGGTGATCGACACGACCGGCCTCACGTTCGACCCGCGTACCGGCTTCACTTTGTCGTCGAAGCTGGCGCTCGATTATTTCCTGACCGCGCGGCGCTGATCCTTGCCCGACATGATGCAAGCCGACCCTGATTCCCTTCCGCCGATCCGTATCGCCGCGCTCTATCACTTCACGCGGTTCGACGATTGCGCGGCGCTGCAGGCGCCGCTTGCTGCCTTGTGCCGCGCGGAGGGGGTGAAAGGGACGTTGTTGCTCGCGGCCGAGGGTATAAACGGCACGATCGCGGGGGGCGACAGAGCGATCGAGGCGGTGCTTCGGCATATCCGCGCGCTGCCGGGCTGTGGTGGACTTGAGGTCAAGGAATCCCGCGCGGAGGCGATGCCGTTTCACCGGATGAAGGTGCGCGTCAAACGCGAGATCGTGACGATGGGCGAGCCCGATATCGATCCGCTCGCCGATGCGGGCACCTATGTCGCGCCCGAGGACTGGAATGCGCTGATCGCCGAGCCGGGCACGATCCTGATCGATACGCGCAACGATTATGAGGTGGCGGTCGGCAGCTTCGCCGGCGCGATCGATCCGCACACGAAAAGCTTTCGCGATTTCCCCGGCTGGTTTCGCGAGCATCGTGCCGAATTGCTCGGCGAGGGAGCCGCGCCCAAGGTGGCGATGTTCTGCACCGGCGGCATACGCTGCGAGAAGGCAACCGCCTTTCTGAAGAGCGAAGGCGTCGAGCAGGTCTATCACCTCCGCGGCGGCATCCTGAAATATCTCGAGACGATTCCGGCCGAGGACAGCCGATGGGAAGGCGAATGCTTCGTGTTCGATCAGCGCGTCAGCGTGGTCCACGGGCTGGCACCTGGAACGTGCGAATTGTGCCATGCCTGCCGCATGCCGGTCACGCCGGAGGATCGCGCATCGCCTTTCTATATCGAAGGCGTGAGCTGCCCCGCCTGCCATGGCGAGCGCACCGACGAACAGCGCGCATCCTATGCCGAGCGCGAACGCCAGACCCGGCTCGCGGCGGCGCGGGGCGAGGTGCATGTCGGGGCGGTCTATCCGCAGGCGCGTGACGGATAGAGCGATCCTCTACAGCTTCCGCCGATGCCCTTATGCAATGCGGGCGCGGATGGCATTGCTGGTGAGCGGCCAGGTTTGCGAGCTTCGCGAGGTGGTGCTGCGCGACAAGCCTGCAGAGTTGATCGATGCGTCACCCAAGGCGACCGTGCCGGTTCTGCTCCTGCCCGACGGGCAGGTCATCGATGAGAGCCTGGAAATCATGCGCTGGGCGCTCGGGCGGAACGATCCGGAGCACTGGCTCGATGGCGACGATGCCGGGCTGATCGCGGCCAATGACGGCCCGTTCAAACATCATCTCGATCGCGCCAAATATCCCGATCGCTATGATGGGAGCGACGATCACCGCGCGCTCGCTCTCGCCATGCTGGCGCCGCTCGAATCGCGGCTGGCGGAGCGTGCTTATCTGTGCGGGGATCGGCCGGCGCTAACCGATTTCGCCTTATTGCCCTTCGTCCGCCAGTTCGCCGCGATCGATCGGCCGTGGTTTGACGCGCAAACCCTGCCCGCCCTGCGGCGGTGGCTGGATCACCTTCTCTCTACGGCTCTGTTTTCGGCGGCAATGGTGCGCTTGCCGGCATGGAAGCCGGGTGATCCGCCGACTTTTCTGTCCGCCTGAAGGAATGGAAAGGCGTCGTACAAATAGGGCGGGCCACTGACGGGCTCTTTGGGCGACGTTCTTTTTACCTTATTCTCCATTCTCCCGCGGCGAGAGCTCTGATACGCTCCCGCACGAGGGGGATCCGTTATGAAGAAGCTTTTGATCTCGGTGCTGGCCTGTGCCGCAACTTTGCCTGCGGCGGCTCAAGCGCAGAGCGTCGGGGGATATGAATTCCATTCCACCGAGGGAGGCTTCGCCGAGACCGGAGGGATCGGCAGTCATGCGGCCAACGGTAATGGATGGACCCTTAGCTCCAGCATCACAACCTCGCCGTCTCCCATGGTCACTGCCAGCGCCACTATGTCGGCTGGTTCGTTCAACACTGTCACCGCCGCCTCTGCCTATAAGTATTTTGCGCATCTGGAGGGCATTACAGACGCCAGCGAAGCAGCTCTCGATGCGCTCTTCGCAGGCGACGCCGGCACGGTAGTTGCTCAAGCGAGCGGCAATGGTTCGCTCTCGTCCCAGTATGTGGCGTCAGCTCTTGCCAGTTTGCAGCTTGGCTCCGCCTCGACAGAATGGAGCTGCTCGTTCGGCTCGGGAGCCTGCGGTACATTCTCCTACGGGTTTGCCCTCACGGCTGGACAATTCTCGAACTGCAGCGATGCGCTTTACATCTGCTCCGTGGGCGGCACCAAAGGCTACGATCTGGCGATCGTCATGGAAGCACTTGTCGGCGAATACGGTGTCGGCTTTGGGACCACAGCAAGTGCGTCAATCGATCCCATCATTTCGCTCGACCTGAGAAGCTTCGAGTCGCACGGCATAGATCCGAGTCTACTCTCGTTTAGCTTTGCGGGTGGTGAGGGAAATAGCGCCGCCCCGGAGCCCACGTCGTGGGCCCTGATGCTAGCTGGTTTTGGCGCTATCGGCTGCTTGATGCTCCGCCGAAAAGTCCATCTCGCGACAGCCTGATCCTGCGGCAGGACGGCCGGAGGCTTTCCGAGCCATTCGACCAGCAATTGAAATAATCGATCCACCGGAAGGGGGCGCATGAGGGCGCCCGATTTCGCTTTCGTGCTTATTTAGGTGATTTGCCCGCACCAAGGGCCGTGGGGGATTTTTCGGCCAAGTGCTGGTCGGGGCGACAGGATTCGAACCTGCGACCCTCAGACCCCCAGTCTGATGCGCTACCAGGCTGCGCCACGCCCCGACCAAGGCCCGGCCACCTAAAGGGCCGCGAGCGGCTTGGCAAGCGCGGCATTGCCCGTCATCCCCGACCGTGATAGGCGCGCTGCCTTCCTGTAGCCGACACGTGATCTTCCGCGCGGCACACCAGATTTTCGGGGCCTTTTCACATGTTCGCATCGCCTGCTTACGCCCAGACGGCCGGCGCCGCACAAACGGGCGGGATTTCGCCCCTGCTGATGCAGATGGTGCCGTTCATCTTCATCATCGGCATCTTCTATCTGCTGGTGATCCGTCCCCAGCAGAGGGCGCAGAAGGCGCAGCGCGCGCGGATCGAAGCGGCCAAGAAGGGCGATACCGTCGTCACCGGCGGCGGGCTGATCGGCAAGGTTGTCAAGGTCGACGGTGACGAGATCGAGATCGAGCTTGGCACCAATGTCCGCGTCCGCGCGCTCAAGGGCACGCTCAGCGATATTCGCCCACTCGGCGCCCCGGCGAACGACTGAGGCGATAAGCTAACATGCTCGATTTCCCGCGTTGGAAGGTAATCTCGATCTGGCTGCTGTTGCTGGCCGGCGTCGCGCTCGCCATCCCCAGCCTGATGCCCGCCGGCGTTGTCCGCATGCTCCATCTGGACGGCATGTCGCGGATCAGCCTTGGCCTCGATCTGCAGGGCGGCAGCCATTTGCTGCTTGAGGCCGATACGGCCGATCTCGCCAAGCAGAACCTCCAGAAGATGGAGGAAACGATCCGCACCGAGATGCGGCGCGGCGACACCAAGATCGATATTGGCGATATTTCGACTGCGGACGGGCGGCTGTCCTTCTTCGTCCGCAACGTGAACCAGCTCGACGCGGCGATGGAGAAGGCGCGCGCGCAGACCCAGCCAGCGGGCTATACCGGCCAGCGCGACTGGAATGTGGCGGTGGTGGATTCGACGCGCATCGTCATGACGCCGACGCAGGCGGGGCTGGCCACCAGCGTCGATTATGCCATGAAGGGCGCGACCGAGGTGGTCCGCAACCGTATCGACGCGACCGGCACCAAGGAACCGACCATCGTCAGGGAGGGGCAGACCCGCATCCTGGTCGAGGTACCGGGTTTCCAGGATCCTGCGGGCCTCAAGGCATTGATCGGCAAGACCGCCAAGCTTGAGTTCAAGATGGTCGACATGAATGCCGATCCGAGCCTCGTCCAAGCCGGCAAGGCCCCGCCGGGGGATGAGATTCTCCAATTCGCGCGCGAGCCGAACGAGCCGGCCAATTCGCCGCCGCGCAATCTCGCGGTCAGTCGCAGGGCAATCTTGTCGGGCGACGATCTGAGCGACGCCAAACTCGACAAGGATCAGAACGGCGATCCCGCCGTGAGCCTGAAGTTCAATGCTTCGGGCGGGCACAAGTTTGCGCGTGCTACCCAAGAGAATTCAGGCAAATTGTTCGCGATGATCCTGGACAACAAGGTGCTGTCGGCGCCGCGGATCGACGAACCGATTCTGGGTGGGAATGCGATCATCCACGGCAGCTTCACCACCGAAAGCGCGACCCAGCTCGCGATCGCGCTTAAATCAGGCAAATTGCCGGTCAACCTGAAGTTTATCGAGGAACGCACGGTCGGCCCGCAGCTCGGTGCCGATTCGATCCGTGCCGGCGTGATCGCGTCGGTGATCGCGAGCGTCGCCGTGATCATCTTCATGTTTGTGACGTATGGCCGGTTCGGGTTCTACGCCAACCTGGCGGTGGTGATGAACATCTTCGTCATTCTGGCAGTGATGGCGCTGCTAAACAGTACGCTGACCTTGCCCGGCATTGCCGGCTTCGTGCTGACGATCGGAACCGCGGTCGACGCCAACGTGCTGATCAACGAACGCATCCGCGAGGAAAGGCGACGCGGGCGCGGCATCGTTCAGTCGGTAGAGCTCGGTTATAAGGAAGCGAGCCGCACCATTTTCGAGGCGAATACGGTGCACGCCATTTCCGGTCTCATCATGCTCGCAATGGGCTCGGGGCCGATCAGGGGCTTCGCGACCGTTCTGCTGATCGGCATCTGCACCTCGGTCTTCACCGCGGTCACCTTCACCCGCATGCTGACGGCGGGCTGGATCAAGCGCCATCGGCCGACGGAGATCCACATCTGATGCGCCTGCTCAAGCTCATTCCCGACAACACCAACATCGGCTTCGTCCGCCTGCGTAAATGGGCGTTCGGGCTGACTGCGCTGCTGACGATCGCCGCCGCGGTTCTGGTCGGCATGCGTGGGCTCAACCTGGGCGTCGATTTCGAAGGCGGCGTGATGATCGAGGCGCGCTTTGCAGCCCCGCCCGGCGTCGATACCGTTCGGGGCTACGTCGACCGGCTGCATGTCGGCGCGGCAGACGTCGCCACCTTCGGGGGTGACGATGTGCTTTCGATCCGCCTTCCAATGCCGCCCGAGAAAGACGAAGGCGCGACCAACCGTCTCATCAACAAGGTCGAGGCGGCGCTCAAGGCCCAGTTCCCGAGCGTGACCTTCAACCGTGCGGAAACCGTATCCGCCAAGGTATCGGGCGAACTGATCCAAAGCGGCCTGCTCGCGGTGTTCCTCGCGGTGTTCGGCATAGCCGTCTTCTCGTGGCTCCGTTACGAATGGCAGTTCGGCGTTTCGACTTTCGTCGCCATCTTCCACGACGTGCTGGTGACCTTGGGTTTCTTCGCGCTGTTCCGGCTTCAGTTCGATCTCAATATCGTTGCGGCGGTGCTGACGATCATTGGCTATTCTATCAACGACAAGATCGTGATCGACGACCGTATCCGCGAGAATATGCGCAAATATCGTCAGATGGACATGCGCACGCTGATCGATCTTTCGGTCAACGAGACGCTGCCGCGCACGGTCATGACCTCGCTCACGATCCTGCTCGCGCTGGGTGCGCTGCTGGCGTTCGGTGGACCGGTGCTGCGCGGTTTCACCGCGGCGATGATGCTGGGTGTGGTCGTCGGTACCTACAGCTCGATCTATGTGTCGAGCTCGCTGCTGATCACGCTGGGGCTCAAGCCGCAACTGACCGACCCCAAGAAGAAGAGCGGCCCGGCGGACAGTGCGGAGCGGATCGGCTGACGCTTCATCGGCCGGCAAGCTTGGGCTCCCTATCATCCGCCTCTTAAGGCTTCCCGCGCCCCCGGCGCTAGGTTAAGGCGTCGCCTCTATGCGCTTGTCCCGTCTACGCTCCGCGCTCGCTGTGAGCCTCGCTTCCACCCTGCTTTTCGCCGCTCCGGCGGCGCATGCCGCCGACGCCGCGAAGAAAGCGAGCAAGGAGAATAATCGCTACGTCGCGCGCGACGTGGAGACGCTCTACAACGCCGCCAAGAATCAGCTCGACAAGCAGCGCTACAAGATCGCGGCGATCCTGTTCGACGAGGTCGAGCGCCAGCATCCTTATTCGATCTGGGCGCGCCGGGCCGAGCTGATGAGCGCCTTCTGCCATTATCTGGCGCAGGATTATCCCGAATCGATCGAGGCGGCGCAGCGCTTCCTCTCGATCCACCCCGGCAACAAAGACGCGGCTTACGCCATGTATCTCATCGGCGTGGATTATTACGAACAGATCGGCGACGTGAACCGCGACCAGAAAACCGCGCAGCAGGCGCTGGACGCGATGGGCGAGCTGGTCCGCCGCTACCCCGACACCACCTACGCCGCCGACGCGCGGCTCAAGATCGATCTGATCAACGACCATCTGGCCGGACGCGAGATGGATATCGGCCGCTTCTATCAGCGCCGCCACGAATGGCTGGCGTCGACTTTCCGCTTCCGCAAGGTGGTCGAAGGCTATCAGACCACCAGCCACGTGCCGGAAGCCCTGCTGCGTCTGACCGAATCCTATCTGGAGCTGGGCGTGCCCGACGAGGCGCGCAAATCGGCCGCGGTGCTGGGCGCCAATTTCCCCGGCACCGACTGGTATCAGCGCGCTTACATGCTGATCCAGAAGAACGAGAAGGGCATGGTGCCCGTCTCGGCCAAGGGCGGCAGGAAAGCGAAGAAGTCCAAGGCCTGACGGCTACGGACCAACTTTGGTCAGCTTCGGCGAAAGCCCCTCCCTCGTATCGCCGTCACGCCAGCGGGGGCTGGTATCAATCTCCCCACGTCAGACCCGCTACCACCCGCGCGATGCCTTCGCTATCAGACGTGAGATGCTGACCGGGCTCGCCATTCGCGACGTCGTGCTGATCGAGGCGCTCGAGCTTGAGTTCGGGCCGGGCCTCGGCGTGCTCACGGGCGAGACGGGGGCGGGCAAATCGATTTTGCTCGATGCGCTCGGCCTCGCACTGGGCGTTCGCGCCGATACCGGACTGGTGCGGCAAGGGGCGCAGCAGGCGAGCGTCGCGGCAACGTTCGAACTGCCCGCCGACCATTATGCGCGCGCGCTGCTGGCGGAAGGCGATATCGCGATCGATCCCGGCGAAGCCCTGGTGATCCGCCGATCGGTGCGCGCCGATGGCGGCAGCCGTGCCTTCGTCAACGATCAGCCGGCCTCGGCCGGGCTGCTGCGCGCGCTCGGCGCGGCCTTGGTCGAGATCCACGGCCAGCACGACGATCGCGGGCTGCTCAATGCGCGCGGCCATCGGGCTCTGCTGGATGCCTTCGGCCGGATGGATACCGCGTCCACCGGGGCGGCGCATGCGCGCTGGCGGGCGGCGGAAGATGCACTGGCGACGGCGGCGGCTGATCTGGAGAATGCGGCGCGCGACCGCGAATGGCTCGAACATGCCGTTGCCGAACTGAACGCCGCCGCGCCCGAGCCGGGCGAGGAGGCTGCGCTCGCCGAAGCGCGCGCGACGATGCAGAAGGGCGCGCGGCTGGCCGACGAGCTCGAAACCGCGGCGGCTTTGGTAGAAGGGTCGGAAGGCGGGCTGGCTTTATTGCGGCAGGCGGCGCGCCGGCTGGACCGGCTCGCGAGCGAGCATGAGAAGCTGGCGCAGGCGCTCGCTGCGATCGACCGCGCGGTGATCGAAGCGGCCGAGGCCGAGGACCGTCTGGCGGAGGCGCGTAGCGCCCTTACCTTCGACCCAGCCCGGCTGGAGGCGATGGAGACGCGGCTGTTCGATCTGCGCGCGCTCGCCCGCAAGCACCGTGTCGAGCCGGACGAACTCGCGCCACTGGCCGAGGAATTCGCCGCCCGGCTGGCGAGGATCGAGGCCGGGGGCGAAGGCCTTGCGGCGCTGGAAAAAGAGCTGGCGGCGGCGCGCACTTCCTACCTTGCCGAGGCGGAGGCGCTCTCGACAGCGCGCAAGCTGGCGGCTGCGCGGCTCGATGCCGCGGTCGCGGGCGAACTGGCGCCGCTCAAGCTCGACGCCGCGCGTTTTCGGACCGCGATCGAAACCCTGCCCGAGACCGGGTGGAGTGCGGCCGGGCGCGACCGCGTCGAATTCGAGATATCGACCAATCCCGGCGCGCCGTTCGCGCCGCTCACCAAGATCGCCAGCGGGGGCGAATTGTCTCGCTTCATCCTCGCGCTCAAGGTTTCGCTCGCGGAGGAAGGCGGGGCGGGGACGATGATCTTTGACGAGGTCGATCGCGGCGTCGGCGGCGCGGTCGCGGCGGCGATTGGCGACCGGCTCGCGCGGCTGGCGCGGCGCGCGCAGATATTGGTGGTGACCCACAGTCCGCAAGTGGCGGCGCGCGCGGATCGCCACTGGCTGATCGCCAAGAGCTCCGATGGGCTGGTCGCGCGCACGGGCATTCACCGGCTCGATGACGCCGAGCGGCGCGAGGAGATTGCGCGGATGCTGTCGGGGGCGGAGGTCACCGACGAGGCCCGCGCGCAGGCGGAGCGGCTGCTGGCGGCGGCCTGAACTTTCGCCGCGCTAATATTGCCGTCATGCCAGCGAAAGCTGGCATCCATCTCCCTACCGGCAGCCTTGTTCAACCGGGCGGGAGATGGACCCCGGCTTTCGCCGAGGTGACGCTCGACGAGGAGAGGCAGACGCGAAAAAGGCGGCGCGGATGATCCGGCCGCCCTTTTTGATCTTCGAATCCCGTCTTCGAATCCCGGCCTTCGCCGCGATGACCAATCGCGCGGCGGGTGCCGCGCGTCAGATCACTTGATCTTGGATTCCTTGAACTCGACATGCTTGCGCACGACGGGATCATATTTCTTGAAGGACATCTTCTCGGTCTGGTTCCGTGGATTCTTCTTCGTGACGTAGAAGAAGCCGGTGTCGGCCGAGCTGACGAGCTTGATCTTGACGGTGGTCGGCTTGGCCATGACCCAAATTCCTGCGCTATCTGAACCGCCCGGAGGCGCCAAAAAATAAAGCGGCGTCGCCGCCGCTCGATCGGTGGGGCCTTTGCCGCTCTCTTCGCGGAAAGTCAAGCGAGTGGCGTCGCCCGCCTGTCTTAATCACACTTTAAGCATGGCCATGTGAGCATCCCGAATCAGGAGAGCATAAGGGCATGGGTCATGGAGCCTGAGCAGGCGCGGACGGAGCTCGAACGATCGGTCGCCACGTTGGCGCGCGATCTGCCGGGCATGACGACGAGAGACGCCTGCGCGCGTCTCGATTATCTGCGGCGCCAGGCGCTGCTCGAAGGCTTCATGCCGACGGCGGTGCTGGCCGATGGCCTTGCCAGTGCGATCACGCGGCAGGGGCGAAACGTGCCGCTCGGCACCTGGCTCGACGCGCTGACGCTGGCGGCGGGCTGCGGTGCGGAAAATGGCGATGCCGGGCCGCTGCTGCTGGCGACGATCGGAGTCCGCTTCGCCGCCTGAACAGCCTGGCTATACCGCAATTTTCAGGCTGCCGGGCGGTCGCGCGGCTGGAAATCGCTCCGGCCGATCATTCTGATCAAGATTCCCGGCAAGGCGAATCCGCGGATCCGGCGTTAGGGCTTCGTCCCTGACACTCAGGATCTGACTGGAGACCTTCAATGGCCGACGCGCCCGCCCCCAAGCTCGCAACCCCGACCGATCTCAAAACGAACCAGCTGTCGAACGTCGCCGACGCGCTCAATGCGGCGCTGGCGGATTGCTTCGCGCTGTTCGTCAAAACCAAGAATTTCCACTGGCACGTCTCGGGGCCGCATTTCCGCGATTATCACCTGTTGCTCGACGATCAGGCGCAGCAGATTTACGGCATTACCGACGCCATCGCCGAGCGCGTGCGCAAGACCGGGAATGTCACGCTGCGCTCGATCGGCGACATCGGCCGCCGCCAGACGGTCAAGGACAATGATGCCGATTTCGTCAGTCCGGCCGACATGCTGGCGGAACTGCGCGACGATAATCTCCGGCTGGTCGAGAGCTTCCGCCGCGTGAAGGAGCTTGCCGAGGAGGCAAAGGACAATGCCACCTCGGGCATCGTCGACGAATGGACCGATCAGGCGGAAGAACGCGCCTGGTTCCTGTTCGAGGCGAGCCGCAAGGCCTGATCCGCTGCTGGAACAGGCGGGCCGTGGCTTCGTTTGGCAGGCGAAAGGAGTCCTTTCATGCTCAAATGGGCCATCATCTTTCTGGTCGTGGGGCTGATCCTCGCGGCGCTCGGCTTCGGCGGCATAGGCGGCGCGTTCGTCGAGATCGCCAAGATCCTATTCTATATCTGCATCGCCATCTTCCTGGTCCTGCTCGTGCTGGGCCTGATGGCGGGGCGAGCGGTCACCTGACGGTGACCGGGTCTTCGTAAAAGGGGCAGGGCGGCACGATGTGCCGCCCTTTGTCGTTGGGGCCGAGACGATTAAGCCAGACGGACGATGCACCTGTTCTCCCGGCTCCTCGACGGTCTCGTCTACACGCGCTCGCGCAATGCCAAGCTCAAGCTGATCGCGGATTATCTGCGCGAAACGCCCGATCCCGACCGCGGCTGGGCGATGGCGGCGCTCACCGGCACGCTCGATTTGCCCGGAGTGAAGGGATCGGCGATCCGCGCGCTGATCGACGAGCGGGTCGATCCAATGCTGTTCGCGATGAGCTATGATTTCGTCGGCGATCTCGCCGAAACGGTGGCCTTGCTCTGGCCCAAGCCGGATGGCGTCTGTGCCGACATTGACGCGGGCACGCTGCGAGTATCGGCGGTGGTCGACCGGTTGATGACATTGGGCCGCAGCGAGGCGCCGCGCGCGCTGGCGGACATGCTCGACCAGCTCGACGCTCCTGGCCGTTTCGCCTTGCTCAAACTTGCGACCGGGGGCTTGCGTGTCGGCATCTCAGCACGCCTCGCCAAGACCGCGCTCGCGCAGGCATTCGGGCTTGATGTCGAACAGGTCGAAGAGGTGTGGCACGGGCTCAAGCCGCCTTATCTCCCGCTCTTTGCCTGGGGCGAGGGCACGGGCGCGCAGCCCACCCCGGCCGACGTACCCGTCTTCCGCCCCTTCATGCTCGCGCATCCGCTTGAGGATTTGCGCGTCGACCTCGCCGATTATGCCGCCGAATGGAAATGGGACGGGATCCGCGTTCAGCTGGTGCATGTCGGCGGCCAGACCCGGCTCTACAGCCGTGCGGGCGACGATATCACGGGCAGCTTCCCCGACGTCGCCGCCGCCTTCACCCAGGCCGGCGTGCTCGATGGCGAATTGCTCGTGAAGGGCGAGGCGCAAGGAGGCGGGATCGAGCATGAGGGGGCGGCCAGCTTCAACGCGCTTCAGCAAAGGCTCGGCCGGAAGAATGTTTCGGCGAAGATGCAGGCCGATTTTCCGGCCTTCGTGCGCCTCTACGACGTCCTCTTCGACGGTACCGAGGATGTGCGCGAACTCGGCTGGGCCGCGCGGCGCGCCAGGCTCGAGCGGTTCGTGGCGGACCTCGATCCGCATCGTTTCGACCTGTCCGCGTTGATCGACGCCGGTGATTTCGATGCGCTGGAGGAGATTCGCTCCGGCGCTCGTGACGCCTCGATCGAAGGCGTGATGCTCAAGCGGCGCGATTCTCCCTATGTCGCAGGGCGCCGCGTCGGCCTCTGGTATAAATGGAAGCGCGATCCGCTCACCGCCGATTGCGTCATGATGTATGCCCAGCGCGGCCACGGAAAACGTTCAAGCTATTATTCCGACTATACGTTCGGCTGCTGGACCGCGCCTCCGGAGGAGGGAGGAGAGTTGCTCCCGGTCGGCAAGGCCTATTTCGGCTTCACCGACGAGGAGCTGAAATGGCTCGATCATTTCGTGCGCAATCATACCCTCGAACGGTTCGGGCCGGTGCGTGAGGTTGAGAAAAGCCTGGTGCTGGAGGTGGCTTTCGACTCTATCCATGCGTCCAAACGGCATAAATCGGGTCTCGCGATGCGCTTCCCCCGGATCGCCCGCATTCGCCGCGACAAGCCTGCGCATGAGGCCGATCTGATCGAAACACTGCAACGCATGATAAGTTAGGCGGGTGCGGCTGTGGCGCCGCAGTCACAGCTAGGCCACGAAGAACAAATATTTTTTTTGCTCGAAACTTTGCCCGCGACGGGAAGTTTGTCCGAGATCGTTTCAGGGACGTAAACTTCCACCTCGCCATGGCTTGCAGGGCCCGCTAGAAGGCCAGCAATGGGAAAAACAAAGGGATGAACATGGGCGTTGCCGAATTTTCGCGCCACCTATCCCGCAATGACCGCGCAGACCTCGTCGCCTACGGGCGAGAAGTCATTGAAACCGAGGCAGAAGCTCTCGGCTCACTGGTCAATGCGCTTGATGAGAATTTCGCACGAGCAGTTACCACTATCCTCAACGTAACCGGCCGCGTCGTCACGACCGGGATCGGCAAGTCGGGATATATTGCACGCAAGTTTTCGGCGACGCTCGCGTCGACCGGAACGCCATCGCTTTACGTCCATCCGGTCGAGGCCGCGCATGGCGATCTCGGCATGCTGATGGCGGGCGATGCGCTGCTCTGCTTCTCGAATTCCGGAAGCACCGCTGAGTTGCAGCCGATCCTCGATTATGCCGCCAAGCTTGGCTTGCCGGTGATCGGGATCGCATCGAAATCGGATTCGCTGCTGATGCGGCAGGCGGATGTGAAATTGCTGCTGCCCAAGGTCGACGAGGCTTGCCCGGCCAATCTCGCGCCGACCACGTCGACCGCGATGATGATGGCGCTGGGCGATGCGCTCGCGATGACGACGATGCGCGCGCGTGGCGTCTCGATCGCGGGCTTCGCCGCGCTCCACCCCGGCGGCACGATCGGCAAGCGGTTGATGCGCGTCGCCGCGATCATGCATCGCGAGGACAAACTGCCGCTGGTATCGCCGGATACGTCGATGCGCGACGTGATCGTCACGATGACCTCGATGAGCTTCGGCATAGCCGGCGTGATGGACGCACAGGGCGCGCTGGTCGGGGTGATCACCGACGGCGACATCCGCCGCCATCTCAACGGTTTGCTCGAGGCAAGTGCCGCCGATGTGATGACGCGCGATCCGGTGTGGGTTTCGCCCGGCGCCTTCGTCGAGGACGCGCTGACGCAGATGAACAAGCACAAGATCACCGCGATGTTCGCGATCGAGGATGCCGAGACGCGCCGCCCCGTCGGGCTGGTCCACGTCCACGATTTCCTTCGTCTCGGTCTTGCCTGATCGCGCCGGCCTGACGGCGGCGATCGTCGTCCCCGCCCGTTACGCTTCCACCCGCTATCCCGGAAAACCGCTGGTCCCTCTCAAAGGGGCCAGCGGCATGTCCAAGACGCTGATCCAGCGCAGCTGGGAGGCCGCGCAGGCCGTGGCGGGCGTCGCCCGCGTGATCGTCGCAACCGACGACGATCGTATCGCGGATGCCGCGCGCGGCTTCGGTGCTGAAGTCGTGATGACTCCCGAAAGCTGCCGCAACGGCACCGAACGCTGCGCGGCGGCGCTGGGCGCGGTCGGCGAGGCTGAAATCGTCGTCAATCTGCAGGGCGACGCACCGCTGACGCCGGCGCCTTTCGTCGCGGCCTTGCTCGATGCGATGGCGGCCGATCGGGCGATCGAGATCGCCACACCGGCACTCCGCGTGACGCCCGAAATCCACCGCCGCTTGCTTGCCGATCAGCAGGCGGGGCGGGTCGGCGGCACCACGGTGGCGATCGGGGCGAATGGCGACGGGCTTTATTTCTCGAAGTCGGTCATCCCGCATGTCGCCGTCTCGGCGCTCGGCGATCCGGCCTTGCCCGTATTCCTGCATATCGGCGTCTATGCCTATCGCCGTGCCGCGCTGGAGGCTTATGCCGCGCTGTCGCCGACCCCGCTCGAACTGCTCGAAGGGCTCGAGCAATTGCGCTTCGTCGAACATGGCCGGCCGGTGCGGGTGGTCGAAGTCGCCGCGCCCGGCTATGACATCTGGGAACTGAACAACCCGGAGGATGTCGGCCCGATCGAGGCGGCCTTCCGGGCGAGAGGCCTGGACTAAGCAGATGACGGAACAATCCTGGGATCTCTGTGGCCGCCGGATCGGCCTCGGCGAGCCATTGTTCCTGATCGCGGGACCATGCGCGATCGAGAGCGAGAGCCTCGCGCTTTCGACCGGGGAGACGTTGCGCGGCATCGCCGATCGGCTCGGCATCCTGCTTATCTACAAGAGTTCGTTCGACAAGGCGAACCGCAGCGCAGGCAGCGCGTTCCGCGGTGTCGGCATGGACGAAGGACTGCGCATCCTGGAAAAGGTGCGCGCCGAAACCGGCCTGCCGGTGCTGACCGACGTTCATGACGCGCATCAGGTCAGGCCGGTGGCCGAAGTGGCGGACGTCCTGCAGACCCCGGCCTTCCTCGCGCGCCAGACCGACCTGATCGAGGCGGTCGCGACCTCGGGCAAACCCTGCAATATCAAGAAGGGCCAGTTCATGGCCCCCGCCGACATGGTCAACGTGATCGACAAGACCCGCGCCGCGGCCGAGCGTGCCGGCATGGTCGATCCGCCGACGATGATGGCATGCGAACGCGGCGCGTCGTTCGGCTATCACAATCTCGTGGTCGACATGCGCGGGCTCGCGATCATGCGCGACACCGGCGCGCCGGTCGTGTTCGACGCGACCCATTCGGTGCAATTGCCGGGCGGCAACGGCACCAGCTCGGGCGGCCAGCGCGAATTCGTGCCGGTGCTGTCGCGCGCGGCGGTCGCGGTCGGCGTGAGCGGATTGTTCATGGAGACGCATCCCGACCCGTCGCAGGCCAAATCGGACGGCCCCAATGCCTGGCCGCTCGACCAGCTGGAGGCGTTGCTGCGCCAGCTGCTGGCGATCGATCGCACCGTGAAGGACCTGGGTGCGTGAATGCCGCGCCGGGGCAAACCGCCCCGCTGGAGCTGTTCCGCTCCGACGAATTGCTTGTCCGCGCGGCGACCGGCTTCGGTGGTCCGCTCTGCTATATCACCTTCGATTCCTATACCGACAACCGCACATTGGCGCGGCCGGGCTTCGGCGAGCCCTATTTCCAGGCGCGCGGGATGGACGCGATCCACGTGCTGAGCCGCGACAATCGCTGGTATCAGCATCCCGAGCTGGATGACGCGCTCCGTTCCGCCGCCGCGGCGGTGGATGGCTATGAACGGGTAATCGCTTACGGCTCCAGCATGGGCGGCTTCGCGGCATTACGCTATGGCCGTGCGAGCGGTGCGACCGTCGGCCTCGCTTTGTCGCCGCAATATCATGTCGATCCTGCGGTGGTGCCATTCGACCGCCGGTGGGCCGAGGATGTCGCCAGGATCGCGTTTCGCGACGATGATTTTCCGGCCCTACCGCTTCAATATGTCGCCTATGACCCGCTCGATCCGAACGATCGACGCCATTTCGAACTGTTCGCGGCGCGTTCCGCGACTCATGGCCTGCCGGTGCCGCATGGTGGCCATCCGGTGGGGTCTTATCTCGCCGAAACCGATATGCTGCGCGCCTTGCTCGAAGGCGTCGAAGCGGGCGATCTCGATCCGCAAGACTATGCGCGCGAGCTGCGCCGCCGGCGGCGGCGATCGGGCCAATATTTCTTCGTCCTGGCAAGATCCACGCCGCCGCACCGGCCCCGGCAGAAGATCGCGTTGGCGCGGCTGGCGGCGGAGACGCAAGCGGACAATCCACATTATCGCAACCAGCTCGGCGCCGCGCTCGACGAGGTCGGCGAATATGATGCAGCGCTCGTCGAACATGAGCGCGCCGCCGCCATGCCCAGTGCAAGCATGTTCCAGAAGCATCATCTGATGCAGCATTATGAAGCGCGCGGGGATCATGACCGCGCGCTCGCGATCGTCGATCGGCTGATCGACGAGCATCCCGAAGTGCTGTGGCTGCCGTCCGAACGCCGCCGTATCCGCCGCAAGAAGCGCCACCGGACATTGCTCGGCCGGCTGGCGAGCAAGCTGGGGCTGGACCGCCTGATCGAGCGGCTGCTTTACTAAGCGGCGAGCACCGAACCTGAATCGGTATCCCCGTTCGTCCTGAGCGACATCGAAGGACGTGGCGATGAGCGTCGCGTCCGCGAGGCGCACTTCGACTTGATGCCATAAGCATCACCTTATCCTGAGCGTTGGCTTACCGGCAGTCGCAGGGGTCAGCGCGAGCGGCTGGTGATCACAATCCGCTTCGCCTTCCCCCGCGAGATTCGAAGTGCCTGGCGCGCCGCCCGGGTGTAATAGGGGCCACGCGCCTCGGAGGGGCAGGACGCAGCATGTTGGTTCCTCGTCACGGCCTGATCCTGTTGCTCGCCCTGCTGATCGCGAGCCCCCCTGGCGCGCGCGCGCAGGCGCCGCAGATAAGCAAGCCCAGGCCAGCACCTCCGTCCGTATCGACCATGCCTCCGCTGCCCCCGGCCGTCATCGATAATACGCTCGCGATCGGCGGGCATGACGTGAAGGCGCGGCAGGTGGAAACGCGGCTCACCGTCGAGGTGCGCATCAATGGCCATGGTCCCTATCAGTTCGTCGTCGACAGCGGCGCCGACACGTCGGTCGTCGGCCGGCGCATCGCGCGCGACCTTCAATTGCCGCTCGGAACGCCCGCCATCCTCAACGGCATGACCGACCGCAGCATTGTCGATCGTGTGAAGGTCGACGGCCTGACGCTCGGCCCGACGACGATCGAGGACCTGCAGCTGCCGACATTGGAAGAAGGCGATGTCGGCGGCCAGGGCATGATCGGCATCGATGCGCTTGTCCGGCAGCGCATCATGATGGATTTCGAGAAGCGCCAGATCAAAGTCGAGGACGCAACCAGGCCCGCCAAGTCCCTGCCCGGGGAAATCGTGATCACCGCGCGTCGAAGCCACGGCCAGCTCATCCTGACGCACGTCAAGGCTAGTGGATTGGCGCTCGACGCGGTGATCGATACCGGCGCCGAAATGTCGATCGGCAACCCGATCCTCCGCGACAGGCTGATCCGGCGTCATCAGAAGTTTCAGCAAGTGAAGGCGATCGGCGTAACCGGCAGGGAGATCGACCTGCAGGTCGCGGTGATACCGGAGCTTCAGATCGGCGGGATTCTCATCCGCAACCTGCCGATCGCTTTTGCCGATCTGCCCCCGTTCCACGTCTTCGGTATCGCCGACGAGCCGGCCTTGTTTCTCGGAACCGACGTTCTGCAGACATTCCGCAAGGTCTCGCTGGATTTCCAGGCGCGCAAAGTGCGCTTCCAACTGAAGCGCTGCTCGACGGCAGGCATTTTGGTCCAGACGTCGCCGACCTATGGCAGCACGCGATTGTCAACGGTCGACAGCGACGTGTGTCAGTAGCGATTGAACAGCCCTGATTTTCCTAGCTCGATGCGGGCAACGGATTGAAGCGTACACCCCAATCTGGCGGCGAATGTCGGCTAATGGCGATTTGGAGACCGACAGCCTTCGGGGACCAACGTCGCAATAGCGGCCCTGTGAATGATGGTAATTGGTGGACAGCTAAGCGCCCCAATGTTGTGATTCCCACTCGGGGCGCCGGTCCCGAAGCGGCCGCAGCTATCTCACCCCCGACCCGTCGCGGAAGTCCAGGACCATGTCGGCGACGCGGGCGGCGTCGTCCAGATGGACCCAATGACCGTCGCTGGCGACGATCGTGTGCGGGATGTCCGGGCGCAACCGGTGCAGGCCGGCGGGCGTGTCGCCGCTGTGCGCCAGGAGGAAGGCCGCTGTGCGATCAACTCCATCCAGGGCAGCGCGAGCATCCCAATCGAACAGCGCCCGGGCAGTCCCCATCCGCGCTTCGGCGGCTGTTGTTTCGATGTCGCGAAGGACCGTCGCCCGCGTGCTTTCGTTCGGTCCCGCGATCGACGCGTAGAAGTCGCGTTGAACCGTCAGCCCCTGCGGCCCGGCGAGATCGTGCAACATCTGTTCTTTGACGGCAGGCGGAATCGATGAGGGGTCGGCAGGCGGTTCAACCATGAGCAGGCCCGCAACCGCAGGACGCCCAACCGCGAGGAACCGCAGCGCCGCACCGCAGCCGCCGCTGTGCGCAACGATCAGGAAACGCTGCCAGCCCAGTGTGTCGGCAACCGAGGCAATATCGTCGGCACGACCGCCGAAGCCATAATCGCCGTCGCGCGCGGCGGCGGATCCGCCATGACCTCTAAAGTCGAAGGTCGCGGTTGGAGCCTGTTCCCCGATCCTGTTGATGACGTCGTGCCATTGGGAACCGCGGCAGGAATCCCCGTGCAAGAACAGGATCGGTATGCCTTCGCCATCAGGGCGGGTCTCGATCGCCAAGGAGGCTTCAACGTTCCGATCTCCTGTCACGATATCGATCTCCCTGAACTGAACGATTTGGCGATGAACCCGGTAGCGGCGATCGGGCGCATGAGGCGGTGCGGTTTCAGGCCGGTCGTCGACAAGGGCCCCAGCCCCATTTGGGCATTGGCCACTCGCCTTCCGGCTTTTCGATTCCCGCGGCGGAATTGATCACGGCCAGTTTCGATCCCCATTCAAGATAGGCCACGAAGGCGTCGCGGAACGCCGCGTCGTTCGGCAGCCCGATCTCGTCTGCCGTCTCGATCATCAGTTCGACCCACCGCGCGCGTTGCGCTTCGGTAATCTCGCGGCCGAGATGCTTTGCGATCATGCCGATATGGCTGCCGCCCTCGCTCGAATAAAGGGGCGGGCCGCCGAACACCTCGGCCAGAAAGTCGGCAACATGCTCGCCATGGCGGGGATCCATCTGTGCGAACACCGGTGCAAGCAAAGGATCGCCGGGCACCTTGTTGTAGAAGGCGACGGTCAACGCCTTCAGCATGTCGGAACCGCCGGCCCATTGGGCGAGGCTGGGTATTGCTATGTCGGGCGCCGGTGGCTCTGGCGACTGATAGCCGGCACGATCGGTGAAGCCGTTGAGTGCGTGCGTGCCATCGCAGAAGGGCTTGGCGCTTGAGCCGCCGCAACGGCACAGCAAGGCGTGTCTGGTCTTGGCGAATGTCCGCCCGGTCCCGCTCACCAGCTCGGCCGCACCGTGCACCTCCAACGGGCCGTCCTTCATCGGCGTGATCGTCAGGAGTCCATCGCGCGGATCGAGCGCGTCATAAGGCTGAGTCTCGGGTTCGCCGGTCGCCTGAAAGCCGATCCGGGCATGGCTGCCGTCGCAGAAGGGCTTGTTCGCCGACGCGCCGCACCGGCACAACGTCCGGCGGTGAACCGCGGTCTCCTTCCCATGACCGACGATCTCGATACGCGCGTTCACGGCGTAGGGACCATCCTGCCGCAGCCGGACGGTGTTGACCGGCGGGTCCGCTTCATCGAGCCGCGTGTCGCCCGCGCGATAGGTGATTGCGCCCGAGGGGCAATTTCGCGCGACCGCGGCCAGCGCCGGGGCGGTCATCCGGTCAGGGAAAATCCACTCGCCCGGTGTGTTCGCCTTGAACACGTCCGGCGCCTGCAGCACGCAAAAGCGCGAATGGACGCACAGGCCGGTATCGAAACTCACCTCGATCTCGCGGCCCTGTGCGATCTCCGGCTGGGTCGTCTCGTCGGCCATCTGGATTCCTCTGCTGCTGATCGTCTCGGTTGCGGCGCGGGCGACTATCCCCCAAGGGCTTCGCACACCAGGCGCGCAGTTTCGGCGCCGGAGAAGTTCTGCTGTCCTGTCACGAGATTGCCGTCGCGTATCGCGAAGCTGCGCCACAGGCCGGCCTGGACGTAATTGGCGCCGATCGCCTTCAGCTCATCCTCGATCCGCCACGGCATCAGATGCTTTCCGGGCTCGAGCGCACCCATTGCGCGGGTCGCTTCGTCGGCAAAATCCTCTTCGACATTGGCGAAGCCCGTCACCGTCCTGCCGGCGGCGAGCAGCGATCCGTCGGCGCGACGGGCATAGCGCAGCAAGGCAGTGCCATGGCAGAGCGCGGCGGCGACTTTGCCG
>Ga0207657_10000702_pt1 | contig 35592 bp, 31 predicted proteins | sample KBSC33metaG_FD_184316 | JGI IMG/M metagenome (GOLD analysis project Ga0207657, IMG submission 184316) | Corn rhizosphere microbial communities from Kellogg Biological Station, Michigan, USA - KBS C3-3 metaG (SPAdes) (version 2) | ecosystem: Host-associated > Plants > Roots > Rhizosphere > Soil ...
CGCTCGGCAAATCGCAATTTTTGTACGGGTCGCCGCACAGCGAGGGCAGGTTTTGTGGAGGGATGGGCGAGCCGCTATGGCTGGTGCTTCTCTCCGAGATCGATGGTCGGGATTGCAAGCGAGCCTGCCGCCGTGGACCAGATACGTTCGTTGGCCAAACCCGAAATCTGGTCCGATAGGCCCGCACCAGCGCGTCGGGCCCAGGGCATGGCGTAATCCTCGCGTCGCGAAATTTCGTGCAAAGTATCTGGCGGCATCCATCGCGGTGGGTTTGTGCGTTCTAATTGGGTTTGTGCTCTACAGCATCGCGACGTTGCCGATCGGCGGTGGCCTTCAGGTTGAAGCCACCCAAAGTGCGTTGACGTTCGAAGGTGCCCAAGGCGACGTTTTCGCCACACGCGGCGTATTCAAAGGGGACAAGCTGACGGCCGCGGATTTGCCGGCGCATTTGGCCCAGGCCATTGTCGCGATCGAAGATCGAAGATTCTACCAGCACAACGGCGTCGATATCAGGGGTATATTGCGCGCCATTTGGCGGAATTCGCAGGCTGGCGGTACGCGGGAGGGTGCAAGCACGATAACGCAGCAGCTTGCCCGCCTGATGTTTCTTACCCCGGAGCGGACATTCCGCCGCAAGGTCCAGGAAGCGGTTCTTGCGATATGGCTGGAAAGCCAGCTCAAGAAGGAAGACATTCTGCTGCGATATCTGAACACGGCCTATTTCGGCGCCGGCGCCTACGGCGTGGACGCAGCCGCCAGGAGATATTTCGGGAAGAAGGCCGGCGAACTCTCCTTGGCCGAGGATGCGATGCTGGCCGGGCTGGTGCGCGCGCCGTCGCAGCTGGCGCCAACCCGCAATTTCGGCGGAGCCAAGGACCGGCAGGAACTGGTCCTGCAGGCCATGGTGGAAACCAAAGCCATCACATCAGCGGAAGCGGAAACCGCCCGCACGCAACGCGTCCATCTGCGGACACCCCCGGAAACGCCGCCTGGCAGCAACTACTTTGTCGATATGGTTGCCGGCGACGTCCGGCGGCTTCTCGGCTCGTCATCGGGCGATCTGACGCTTCGCACGACGTTGAATCTGGAGTTGCAGCGGCTCGCCGAAGGCGTCATCGAACGCAGATTGGAGGCAGAGGGCTCAAAGAAAAATGTCTCGCAAGCGGCTCTAGTCGCCCTCAGTAAAGACGGTGCGGTGCTGGCGATGGTCGGCGGTCGCGATTACGAAGCCAGTCAATTCAATCGCGCCACCCAAGCAAAGCGGCAGGCCGGGTCCCTGTTCAAGCTCTTCGTTTACCTGACCGCGCTGCAACGCGGTTACACGCCGCAGTCTGTTGTGGTCGACAGGCCAACCCAGATCGGAGAATGGGAGCCGCAAAACTACAGTGGAGGGTTTCGCGGCAGCATGACGTTACGGAACGCGTTTGTACATTCCATCAATACCATCGCCGCGCAACTGGGCGAAGAGGTCGGCATCCCCGCTGTCATCGACACCGCCAAGCGCATGGGCGTGCAGTCGACGCTGCCGGCGGTGCCGAGCCTGGCGCTGGGCTCGGCCGAGGTTACTTTGTTGGAGATGACGAGGGCGTTCGGTTCCGTTGCCGCGGGAATTCAGATCGAACCCTATTCGGTTCGCTCGATTGCAGGCAATTCACAACAGGCGCTTTACACCAAAACCGGCGCCGGCACCGAGTTCACGGGACAACTGGGCGCCAGCCGCGCCATGATGATCGATCTGCTGCAGGGGGTCGTGAACGAGGGGACCGGGAAGGCGGCGCGCATTGCAAATATCCCGGTTGCCGGAAAGACCGGCACCACCCAGGAATATCGCGACGCCTGGTTCATCGGATTTACGTCGGATATTGTCGTTGGAGTATGGGTGGGAAACGACGACAACACCCCGATGAACAGGGTGGTCGGCGGCGATCTCCCCGCCAACATCTGGCGCGATTTTGTCGGCCGCGCTCTGCCCATCGTCTCCAAAATGCCCCCACAGCTCGCAAGGCGGCCTCCGGACATTCCCAATCCGGTGAATGCGCCAGGCCCGACCGACGTTGCGGCTGTGGCCAACTCAGACGCAGGCGCCAGAGGCGCGGCAGACGTGCTCGATACGGCGACGCTGGTTATCCGCGGCAGAAGAATCCAGCTGGAAGGTATTGTCGGCGACGATGATCGTCGCACGGTCCGACCGCTCGCGCGCTTTCTCAGGCGCCGCGAAGTGATTTGCGAGCCGAGCGGGACGCCGGAGCGTTATCGTTGCAATGTCGAGGGACAGAATTTGTCTGAAGTGATTTTGAGTAACGGGGGCGCGCGCGCGACGGCGGATGCGTCGGCCGAATTGCTTGCGGCTGAAGACGAGGCCAGATCGGCCCGGCTTGGAATTTGGCGGCACATGTAATTCGCGACCTTGCCCCGCGCATCCCCGATCGTTTCTCGTAGCATCAGGAATCCGGTTCATGCGTTAGTCAGGCGTCGGAGCTCGACGGCGAACACCTCAACCGCCGCGGCGCGCCCGCGCAACTGCGTTGGCCCCAGCGCTTCAACGACAAGGTCGCTGCCAGGATGCACGAGGCGCAGCAGATCGGCTGATACAAGCAGAGCACGGCCGACCTCCTTGCAATGCTCCTGCAGTCGCGCGGTGACGTTCATCGTGTCGCCGAAATAGGCGACCTGCCGGCGCGAATCCCCGCACTCACTGATCACCACCGAGCCGGTATGCAGCCCCGCACGAAAATTTGGCACCACGCCGAACTCTCGCCGGTATAAATCCGCCCTCTCGGCTATCCTGTCCTGAATAGCAAAAAAACGGTCGAGGTAATGTCGCTCCGACATTTGGGCGGCCAGCCGCCACGTTACGATGACCTCGTCTCCGACATTAGGCATGCACTTCGCCGCCATGGGCGAGAATCGCCTTGTCGATGTCGAAGAAGAACCGGGTAAGAAGGTCGTGCATGCGCAGCTCACCCATCGACTCGGCCAGCGACGTCGAGCCGACGAGATCGAGAAACAGCAGCACGCGTTCTTCCCGCGTGGGCCTTCGATATCGTCCCAGAATTACGTTGAAGAGGACCCGGCCGCCGACGAGCCGTGACAGTTCGAAGACTGCACCGATCAGCGCGGACATGACAAAGGCGATGCCGACGATCCGGGGGAAGTCGTCGATGAGCCACGTGGCCGATGTCCGATTGCCATAGAGTGCCGCTTGCAAGCCCATGGCGACCGTCGCAACGACGATCGCCATGGCCACAGACTGCACGATGATCTCAACGACCAGCGGCCATCGTCTCACCCATTCGCTGCTGCGTGACGTAAAATAGAGATGAACCGCCCAGCCGGAGAGCGCCACGCCCATTCCATGGAAGCCACTGCGCAGGTAGTTCGCGAGAGTAGCTTCGGCCGCATCGTCAGCAAAGTAACGATAGGCTACGCCCGCCAGCAACCCGACCACGGCTAGAATGATCCAAGGTGCCAAAGATCGCCGCATCTCGTCTCCACATCAATTAGCGAGGCAGGCCAGGAAGGCCATTATAGGCGTATCATTGCTGCGCCGCACCGCAAAGACTTCACCCGACAAATAGTCTTTCGACCGGCCGCCGCTTCCGGCAAGCCTTCACCCCTGCTATCGTCCGTCTCGCCGCAAAGAAAATTAGAGGAACCTGTCCGACAAAAGCCGTCACGCCTGGCCTGAGGAGCAAACTCATGAAGCGCTGCGCTAAGGATTTCATCAGGACGCTTGGACTTTCGCTTGGACTTTCCGGACTAATCATTGCCGTGGCCTCCGTGTCGGCGCTCGCGCAGAAAAAATACGATACCGGCGTAACCGACACAGAAATCAAGATCGGCAACATCATGCCGTACAGCGGGCCGGCGTCGGCCTATGGCATCATCGGCAAGACGATGAGCGCCTATTTCAGGATGATCAACGACAATGGCGGCGTCAACGGCCGCAAGATCAACTTCATCTCCTACGATGACGCCTATAGCCCGCCCAAGACCGTGGAGCAGGCGCGCAAGCTGGTCGAGAGCGACGAGGTGTTCCTGATTTTTGCTTCGCTCGGCACCGCGAGCAACGCGGCGATCCAGAAATACATGAACACCATGAAGGTGCCGCAGCTGTTCGTCGCCACCGGCGCCTCGCGCTGGGGCGATCCCGAACATTTCCCCTGGACCATCGGCTGGCAGCCGAACTACCGGGCCGAGGCGCGCATCTATGCGACCTACATCCTGCAGCATTACCCGAATGCAAAAATTGGCGTGCTGTATCAGAACGACGATTTCGGCAAGGACTACGTGCTCGGGCTGAAGGACGTGCTGCGCGAGAAATACGACAAGATGGTCGTCAGCGAAATCTCATACGAGACCAGCATGCCGACCGTGGACTCCCAGGTGGTGGCGATCAAGACGGCGAATCCGGATATCTTCGTCAATATCGGCACGCCGAAATTCGCGGCGCAAGCCATCAAGAAGACCGCCGAACTCGGCTGGCATCCGGTCCACATCATGACCAACGTGTCGGCGTCGGTCGGCGCGGTACTGAAGCCTGCCGGTCTGGAGAACTCCAAGGGCATCCTGAGTGCCGGTTACCAGATGGATGTCACCGATCCGCAATGGGACAGCTATCCCGGCATGCAGAAATTCCGCGCCTTCATGGCGAAATATTATCCGGAAGCCGACAGGTCCGAGAGCGGGCCGTTGACGGCATTCAACACCTCGACCGCGCTGGTTGAGGTGCTCAAGCGCTGCGGCGACAACCTCACCCGAGAGAACGTCATGAAGGTGGTCGCGAATATGGATTTCGAGATCAACACCTACATCCCGGGAATCCGCATCAAGACCTCGCCGACGGATTTCTATCCGATCGAGCAGGTGCAGATGATGAAATTCACCGGCGAGAAATGGCAGTTGTTCGGCCCGATCATCGACGGGCATGCCGAATAGGGGATAACTCTCTCCGTTTCTCGTGAAGAGCAGAGTTGACCTCGTCGTCCTGAGGTGCGAGCCATCTTCAGCGAGCCATCGAAGGATGGCGAGCGATGCGTACCGGCCGCGCTTCACGATACGGTGGTGTGCGGAGCAAGCAGGAACCAATTATGCAATCTGTTGTCATCACCGGGGCGTCCACCGGCATCGGCTGGGCCACCGCGAAGCTGCTGCTCGAGCGCGGATTTCGCGTGTTCGGCAGCGTGCGCAAGCCGGCCGATGCCGACCGTCTCAGGGCCGAATTCGGCGCGAATTTCACCCCGCTGCTATTCGATGTCACCAATGAGGCCGCGGTGCTGGCCGCTGCGCGCGAGGTTCGCGCGGCGCTGGGCGGCGAGACGCTGTTTGGCCTTGTCAACAATGCCGGCGTTGCGGTCGCCGGGCCGGTGCTGGAGCTCGCGGCCGACGAATTCCGCCGCCAGATGGACGTCAATGTCATCGGGCCGATCATCTCCACCCAGGCGTTCGGCCCGCTGCTCGGGTCCGATCAGTCGCTGAGGGGACCGCGCGGTCGGATCGTCATGATCAGCTCGGTGGCCGGCAAAAACGGCAACCCGCTGACGGCGGCCTATGCGGCATCGAAGCACGCGATCGAGGGGCTTTCGGAAAGTCTGCGCCGCGAGATGATGCTGTTCGGCATCGATGTCATTGTCATCGCGCCGGGCGCAGTGAAGACGCCGATCTGGAGCAAGGCCGAGGAAGTCGACATTTCCGCCTACAAGAACTCGCCGTTCTTCCCGGCGCTGGAGCGAATCCGCAAATTCATGTTGCAACTCGGCGAAACCGGATTGCCGGCTGAAAGGATCGCCGAAGCGATTGCCGACGCCCTGACATCGGCCCATCCCAAGGTGCGCTACCAGATCACGCCGGATCCGATGCGGCATTTGATGATGGCCGTGCTGCCGAAGCGGATGGTCGACAGGATCATCGCCAAGCGCCTCGGCTTGATGCCGCCGGCATGAGCCCGAATATGCACGGCATGATTTCGCAATGCTACATCATGGTTCGAGCCGACCCGGCGGTAAGTGAGAAATCGGGCGCAGGTCATGGTCCATACATGGGCGCCGGCGTTTGGTTAAAATCATCATTTCCATCCCCCTTGCATTTGTAGCTCTGGGCCACGGTTGGATTACCGGTGCCGTTGTACTGGGGAAACTGCGGATATGGGCAGAGCGGTCGCTGCATGACGATGCCCGATTGCGCGGCATCTTCCAGATATTTCGTCGCGATGACCGACTGAGGCGGGGTGCCGCGCTCGACCCATTGCGTCAGTCCACTCAGAAGATCGTACTTCGGATCATAGCTCGGAGCTTGTTGCTGAATAGACCCGCCAAAGGCATTTGGCCCCGGCCCATCCTTGCAGTGCCACATCCCCGGCGCCATGAACAATCGTGCAAACTGTTGCGTTTGCGTCACCGACTTCGCCGAATTACTGCCGGTCATCGTCTGCACCAGCGCGTTAAAGTAGTTAATCGTTGTTTGCGATGGGATCAGCGGATCGGCGAAGCCATGATAGAGAATGAGCTTTCCGCCCCTTGCCTGGAATGGCCGCAAGTCAGTGCTGTTGGCATTGAGGTCGGCGGCGAGCACCTGATCTACCGTTGCCATGTCCTTGTTAAAGTCGAACGTCTGCCACTGCCAGGTCAGGCCGAACACCCATTTGAACAGGCTGTCGAAGGTGGGCTCGGTTGAACTTTCATTGAGCGCAAATCCAAGAGCCGATGGATTACTCGTCTCCGATCCGCGCGCGTTGCCGGGCGCGATGACGGCGCCGGTCGATAGATTGCTCGAGCCGGCATAGTAGACCTTCATTGCGGCGACTTGATCGGCGTTGAGGCAGTTCGCTCCGTCGCCCACGGGACACTGCAGCGAAGCGGGATCGAACTTGCAATCGCGTGGATCGGTCAGGAATGGATCATTTGGCGCGCCGCCGTCCTGTTTCCGGCATTGGGCCAGCACGGCGCTGTTAACAACATCGAGCTTGCTGAGGGGTATGAAACTTTCGGGCGTTCGGTGGGTTGCTCGATATTCCGAGATCAAGACCGTGTGCAGATGGGTGCGGTTGAAGGCCGGCGCGCCCGCCAGGATCCCGTCGTAATCGCTGGGGAATCGTTCCGCCTCCATGAGGGCTTGCTGGCCACCGGTAGAACAGCCCGCGAAGTAGGATCGATTGGCGGGATTGCCATAGAAGGTGTTGATGAGGGCTTGGGCAAACGTGGTCATGAGATGGGTCGAGCGCCACCCGAAGTCTTTCCATTTCTCGGGATGACCCACCAGCACGTCGGCGTTCACCCCCGCCGCCGGTGCGGTCCCCATATCGGTATTTGCCGTGGCGAAACCACGGTTGATGCCGTCTGCCAGTTCGCTGAAGAAGAAGCCGCCGGCGTAACCGCCGTTGCCGGTGCCGAGATAGCGCCCGTTGTAGTTTTTCGTGGGCATCCAGACCCGGACATTGATGCTGGAATCCGCCGTCGGTGCGATGGTTGCGAAAACTTCGCAATAGGGCGGGAGGTTGGTGAAGACGAGGTGCCAGGCGTCCGGCGCCACATAGGGGCCTCCGGGCTGGGACAGTGCGGAGTTGATGGTGGTGTTCGGATATGAAAATGTCGAAAGACTTGCGCAGCTTGTCGGCGTTCCGGCCGCGGCGGGTCCAACCATCCCATAACTCAATAGAATTGCTGGAAAAATGCACCATGCCTTTCTGCGTAATGCCGTCGTTGGGTTTGACCGGAAATCTGGCTTCTCAATAATCGCCCGCATGACCCCTCCCAGTGATCATCCAATATCGCGCGTATCCCGCGCCGGGTTGTTCCCATGCGGGAACTCGAGCGAACCAATTTCAAAGGAAAAGAAAAGTTCCGGGTGGCTATTCGGGGAATGGGCGGGGGCACCTCGCCCGCATCGATGCCGGGCGAATGCATGTGCAATCTGACCGAGGCGCGGGCGCCTGAGCTGGAAAACCTCGCCATCAGTGACATCAGCGGCTAGCCCGTCAGGCTTTGGACCGCCGACTCCACCTCCCGGTAAGGTTGCTGCGCTAAAATTGCCTCGGGGTAAACAGCCCTGCCTGCCGATTCTGTTGCGTCGCGGTGACAGTTCCATTACATTTTTATGACACGCCGCAGGTTCCGGCTGCGTCGTGCGTCTCCTGGTCATCGCCAGCCAAGGCCCAAAGGCAGTGCCGGGTGTAGTTGCGTCCCAACCCATGGCGCCCGCGCCAAACCCAGGTCCATCCGCCACCGTCGCCGCGGGAGGTATCGCCTCGGTCGGCATCTGGCGGCTGTTGGCCGTCGCGACGCCGCATCTGGCGGCGCTGGCCGTCATGCTCCACACCGAAACCGACTTCGGCTCGCGCACCGGCTTTCTGCTGTCGTGGGGAATCCTGAATTTCTTCTGGATCGCCTTGTTAAGGCGTCCGGCATTGTCGGGCGCGCTGTCGCTTACCTTGGTGGTGGTGCTGATCCTGCTTTCGCGGCTCAAGCACGACATCGTGCAGATGACCGCGAACTTCGTCGATCTGATGGTGATCGACCGCGATACCGCGGCATTTCTGTTTACGATCTTCCCCAACCTGCGCTGGTCGGTGATATCAGCGGCCGTCGTCACCATCCCCTTGATGTACGCGCTGTGGTGGCTCGATCCGTTCCGGATCCGTCGCCTGCCGGCCCTGGCCTGCGCGCTGGCGTGTCTTGCCGCATTGGTTGGATATTCCTTTGCCTGGCCGGATGAAGCCTGGCGCGGCTATTACGACGACGGCTATCTGTCGAAATTCTCCCGCTCCGGCGTGTCGGCGGTTTCGGATTTCATCAATTACGGTTTCATGGAATCCGATGCGGTCGCCGCCGAGCGGCTCAAGGTGCCGCTGCTGGATTCCTGCCATCCCGCAGGCCGCCGGCCGAACATCATCATGATCCATGACGAGTCCAGTTTCGACATTCGTCAAGCCGCGGGAGTCAAGGTGCCGCCGGGCTACGGCGGCCATTTCAACTCCTACGACGGCAAGGCGCGCAAGTTCCTGGCCGAGAGCAATGGCGGCCCGAGCTGGTTCACCGAATACAACGTGCTCGCCGGGCTCTCGTCGCGCTCGTTCGGCCGGTTTTCCTATTTCGTGACCCGCATTGCCTCCGGCCGCGTCGAGCGCGGACTGCCGCTGGCGCTGAGCCGCTGCGGTTACAGCACGATCTCGCTCTATCCGGCCTATGGCGCGTTCATGAGCGCGCGCAGTTTCCAGACCACCACCGGCATCCAGCATTTCTACGACGCGCGCGATCTCGGCGCCAAGGACGTCGAGCCCGACAGCTTCTTTTACGACAAGGCCTTGAAGCTGATGTCGCAGGAGGCGCCGACCACGCCGCTGTTCATGTTCGTCTATCTCGCCGCCAATCATTTTCCCTGGGAAACCCGGTTTCGCTCGGACCTGACGCCGTCCTGGCGCAAGCTCGGCAACGAGCCCGTGGTCGACGAATATCTGCGCCGGCAGGCGATGAGCGCCGACGATTACGCGGCGTTCGTCGTGGGGTTGAAAAAGAAATTTCCGGCCCAGCCGTTTTTGATCGTGCGTTATGGCGACCACCAGCCGGAATTCTCGCCGCATGTTCTCGACCCCGATCTCGACGAGGCCGGTGTCGGCAAGAAGCTGGAGAATTACGATCCGCGCTATTACGCGACCTATTACGCGATCGACGCTATTAACTTCGAGCCGGTCAAAAGTCCTGCCGTGATGGATACCATCGACGGACCCTATCTGCCGCTGGTGATCCAGGAGGCCGCCGGCATTCCGCTCGATCCCTCGTTCGAGGAGCAGAAGAAAGTCATGCTGCGCTGCAAGGGTTTGTTCTATGCCTGCAAGGCCGGCGCGGAAGCCCGCCGCTTCAACCGGCTGCTGATCGACGCCGGTCTGGTGCACGGGCTGTAGGCGTCCGGACCAAGGGTGCTGAACGCGGGCGGGTGGGCCAGCCACCTTGGTGCGGCGTTGCCAATCTGCTATTCTGCCCCGGCTAGACGCCTTTTGGGGGGCTCTCAGCCATGCTGATGCGTCTGTTCGCGCCGCAATTTCTTGTGGTCTGGGCCTTCCTCGGCTCCGCCATCGCCGTGCATTTCCGCGGCAAGGTCCGGCTCGGGTTCTGGCGGCAGTTCTCCGACCATTCCACCATTATGGCGCCCTACAATGTGCTGATGTACCTGTTCTCGGCGGTGCCCAACCGGCCCATCCTGCAACAGGGATCGATCCCTGAACTCAACTTGCTTCGCGACAATTGGCAGGTGATCCGCGAAGAGGCGCTGGTGCTGTTCGCACGCGGCCAGATCAAGGCTGCGGACAAATACAACGACTGGGGCTTTAATTCGTTCTTCAGAACCGGGTGGAAGCGGTTCTATCTCAAATGGTACGATCAGGCGCTGCCGTCGGCGCTCGCCAACTGCCCGAAGACGGTCGAATTGGTGAATTCGATCCCGACCGTCAAGGGTGCGATGTTCGCCAGCCTGCCGCCCGGCGGCCGCCTGGTACAGCACCGCGATCCCTATGCCGGCTCGCTGCGCTATCATCTCGGCCTGTTGGTACCGAAATCGCCGGGCGAATGCCGCATATTCATCGACGGCCAGCCTTACTCCTGGCGCGAGGGCGAGGACCTGCTGTTCGACGAGACCTATTTGCACTACGCCGAGAATACCACCAGCGACGACCGCGTCATCCTGTTCTGCGACGTCGAGCGCCCGCTGCACACGCGCGCCATGACTGCGGTCAACCGCTGGGTCAGCCGCCACGTCATCAACGAAAGCGCAACGCAGAACGAAGAGGGTGAACGCGTCGGCTGGATCAACCGCATCTTCGGCTATGTTTACCAGGTGCGGCTCGTGGGCAAGCGGATGAAAGCCTGGAACAAGCGCGTCTATTACGCGGTGAAATATTTTCTGATCGGTGGCATCCTCGCCGCGTTCCTGGCGACTGCTTTCGCGTGAGGCGTCTTAACGGCGTAAACGGCTTCGGCGCGCACCGCCTCGGCATCTGAAGTTTGCCAAAACCCGGGCGCTTTAGCGCCGGCGTCGGAGCTGCCAGCACACATGCGATACAGAATATTGCTGATCCTTATCGCGGTAATTACCGGAACTTGAACTGTTGGCCGACTTTCACCCGTTTCCGGGTATCTGGTGGACGCACAAGGAGGCGATGGACTACGGCGGCTTGACATTCATCGCCGTCGCCATTTTGCTGTTAATGCGACGACAGGATTAGCGCTTCCCGATCTTCTGCCACAGCCAGCGCGCTACCGCATCGGGCGACGATGCGCCGTCGCCGCCGGCGGCGCGCAAGTTAGCCTCGCGCATCGCCGCGATATCGATCTTGCCGAGCAGCGGCGCCAGCGCTGCCCGCAACGCCTGATCGTCAGCGCGTTTTGGCGCCAGCAGCACGATCGCATCATAAGGCGGGATCGCATGCCTGGGATCGTCGAGCACCACCAGATCGTACTTCGCGATCAATCCGTCGCTGGTATAGCCGGCGATCACGTCGACCTCACCGGAGGCGACGGCGGCATACATGAAGTCTGGCTGCATCTGCCGCTGTGCGCGAAATGCCAGCCCGTAAGCATTTCGCAGCCCGGCCCATTCCGGCCGGGAGAAGAACTCATAATCCGCCGCGACCGACATCGTTCGTGCATGCGATGCGAGATCGGCGATGGAGCGAATGCCGAGCGCATCGGCGCGCTTTCGCGGCATCACCAGCGCGTAGGCGTTCTCGAACCCGAGTTCGCCCAGTAATGTGACTTTCTGCTGCGCCAGCGTCACTTTCAATTCGCCGAGCAACTCCTCGCGCGGCTTGATATCGGTGTGGTGAAACTGGTTGGCCCACAGCGTGCCGGAATAATCGACGTAGACGTCGATATCATTGGACGCGACGGCATCGAAAATCACATTGGAGCCGAGGCCCTCGCGCGTACTGGCCGAAAATCCCGCCGCCCGCAGCCGCTGCGCGATCAGCGCCGATAATACATATTGTTCGGCAAAAGTTTTGGCGCCGACAATATAGGTCGATTGCGAACGCGCCAGCGAAGGCACCAGGGTTGCCGCGACCAGCGCCGCAATGCCGATGCCGCCTGATATCACGCGCAGGCGGCTGCGTGCGCGAATGCCGGTCTCAATCAAGGCCAGCAATTGGTCGACCGCGAGCGCCAGCACCGCGGCGGCAAGGCAGCCGAACAGCACGAACACCCAGTTCTGGGTCTGCAACCCCGCGAAGATGTAATTGCCGAGGCTGGTCTGGCCGATCGGGGTGGACAGCGTCGCGGTTCCGATCACCCAAACCGCCGCGGTGCGGATGCCCGCCATCATCACCGGCAGCGCCAGCGGCAGCTCCACCATGAACAATGACTGCCGCGGCGTCATGCCGACGCCCTGCGCGGCCTCGAGGATCGCGGCATCGACGCCGTTCAGGCCGGTGATGGTGTTGCGGAGTACCGGCAGCATTGAATAAAGCGCCAGCGCCAGCACCGCGGGAAGAAATCCGAATGCGGAAAAGCCAAATCCGAACCAGGCCAGCGACAATGCCGCCAGCGCCAGCAGCAATGGATAGAACAGCGCCAGCAGCGCCAGTCCCGGCACCGTTTGCACGATGCTGGCAAGCCCGAGCAGCGCGCCGCGCATCACCGCACGGTTGCGCGCCACGATGGCCAGCGGCAGGCTGACCGCTAGACCCAGCGCCAGCGCGGTGAGGCTGACACGCACATGGTTGCCGAGATAATCCGGCAGATGCGCCAGCGCCTCGCTCCAGCGTGGGTCGGCGAAAAAGCTCATGCGCCACCATCGCGCGGCAGCAGCACGTTGAGCCGCTCGGCCTGGCGCCGCGGCGTGCGTAATAATTCGCCGACATACGGGTCGTCGCTATCGGAAAGCTCCGTCGGCGTGCCCTGCGCCAGCAGCCGGCCGGCCCGCATCACCGCGACGCGGTCGGCGAGCAGGATGGCCTCGGTCATGTCATGGGTGATCATGACCGTGGTCAGCCCGAGCTTGCGATGAAGCGCGCGATAGTCATCGCCGAGCGCATCGCGGGTGAGGGGATCGAGCGCGCCGAACGGCTCGTCCATCAGCACGATCCGCGGTCGCGCCGCCAGCGCCCGGGCGACGCCGACGCGCTGGCGCTGGCCGCCCGACAATTCATGCGGAAAGCGATCGCGATGCTGGACGCGGTCGAGCCGCACCAGATCGAGCAACTCGTCCACCCGCGCGGAAATCTCCGGAGCCGGCATGCCCTGCAGGTTTGGCGTGATCCCGATATTGTCAGCGACGCTCATATGCGGGAACAGTCCGCCGCTCTGGAACACGTAGCCGATGCGCCGGCGCAATCGAACCGGATCGACCGCACGCACATCCTCGCCTTCGATCGTGATGCTGCCGCTGTCGGCGTCGATCAGCCGGTTCGCCAGCCGCAGCAGCGTGGTCTTGCCGGAGCCGGAGCCGCCGACGATGGCGAGGAATTCGCCCTCGGCGACGTCGAGCGAGAGGTCGTTCACGGCCTGAACACGCTCCGCACCTAGCCCGCCGTCGAAGCTTTTGCCGACGTGCGCAAATGCGATCAGTGGCGGGGCGGCGGTCATTTCTTGGGACTATCACACCGCGTTCGACCCACCAAGCCGGCGCGGCGCTTGCATGTTGCCGCGATCGGTTGAATTGTCGCTGCCGGGGCGGTAATCCATATGTCGCCACAAGGTACATCGGGGAAGCGCAGGTGCAGGCAGGTGAGACCGCAGGGTCGACGGCGGTCGCGCTTGACGACGCCACGGTGGCGTTTCGGCTGGCCGATGCGCGGATCTACACCGCGGTGGAAAAGGCCCGGCTTAAGATCGAGCATGGCGAGTTCGTCGCAATCGTCGGGCCCACCGGATGCGGAAAATCGACGCTGCTGAACGTCGCCGCCGGCCTGCTCAAACCGGCATCGGGAACGGTCAGAATCTTCGATTCTCCGCTTGCAGGGCTGAACCGGGAGGCCGGCTATCTGTTTCAGGCCGATGCGCTGTTTCCGTGGAAGACCGCGATCGACAATGTTGCCATCGGCCTGGAAATCCAGGGTGCGCCCCGCGCGCACGCGCTTGAACGCGCGCAGGGCTGGCTTACCTCGGTGGGCCTCGGGGCGTTCGGCAATCGTTATCCGCACATGCTGTCGGGCGGGCAGCGCAAGCGGGTTGGCCTCGCGCAGGTGTTGATCCGCGATCCCAAAATACTGCTGATGGACGAGCCGTTCGGGCCGCTCGATGCCCAAACGCGGCAGATCATGGGCAACCTGCTGCTGGAGTTGTGGAATGCCGACCGCAAGGCGGTGCTGTTCGTCACCCACGACCTCGAGGAGGCGATCGCGCTGGCCGACCGCGTCGTGATCATGTCGGCGGGCCCCAGTGCGCGCATCATCGGTGACTGGCGGGTGCCGCTGCCGCGCCCGCGCGACATTTCGGAAGTCCGCATGGAAAAGGACTTTCATGCGCTGCATAGGGAAATCTGGAGCGTGCTGAAGGACGAGGTGATGAAGGGTTATGCGCAATCCTCGCAACCGGTGGAGGGGACTGCTTGATGAGCCGACCCATGCTTCTTCTCTGCCAGCTTCTGGTCGCCGTCGTCGCCTTGGGACTGTGGCAGTTGTTTGCCACCGTGCCGATCTTCGGGCGCATGCTGCTGCCGCCGTTCTTCTTTTCCAATCCGGTGGACGTCGGCAGCCAGATCTTCGACTGGTTTCGAAGCGGCGTGATCTGGAAACATCTGCTGATCACCTTGTGGGAGTCGGTTCTCGCTTTCGCGATCGGCTCGCTTGGCGGCGTCATGGTCGGCTTCTGGTTCGCACGCCAGCCTCGCGTCGCCGCGATATTCGATCCCTATGTGAAGATGGTCAACGCGCTGCCGCGCGTCGTTCTTGCGCCGATCTTTACGCTGTGGCTTGGGCTGGGCATCTGGTCGAAGGTCGCGCTGGGAGTCACGCTGGTGTTCTTCATCGTATTCTTCAACGTCTATCAGGGCGTCAAGGAGGTCAGCCGCACCGTGCTGGACAACGGCCGCATGCTCGGCATGAGCGAACGGCAGTTGACGCGCCACGTGTACTGGCCGTCGGCGCTGTCGTGGATGTTTTCCTCGCTGCATACCTCGGTCGGCTTTGCCGTGGTCGGCGCCGTGGTCGGCGAATATCTCGGCTCGGCAGCGGGGCTCGGCTACCTGATCCAGCAGGCCGAGGGCGTGTTCGACGTCGCGGCCGTGTTCGCCGGCATGTTCGTGCTGTCCGCCTTCGTCATCCTGATCGATATAGGGGTGACGGTGGTCGAGCGGCGGCTTCTGGTCTGGCGGCCGGATGCGGTCGACGGCCGCAACTAGAGTCTGAGCGTGAGCCACCTTCTCAAGAGGCCCGCGCTGCTCTATCGTGCGCTTAACAAATAGATGTTCACGGAGGAAACCATGAGGACGATTTTTGCCAGGCTGGCCGCCACGCTTTTGGCGCTGTTTCTGATGTCCGATCTGGCGGCGGCGCAAAGCAAGATCACGATCGCCGTCGGGGGCGGTTCCTGCCTGTGCTATCTGCCGACCGTACTGGCAAAGCAGCTGGGCGAATTCGACAAGGCGGGCCTTGCCGTCGAACTGGTCGATCTGAAAGGCGGTTCGGACGCGCTCAAGGCCGTGCTCGGCGGCAGCGCCGACGTGGTTTCCGGCTATTTCGACCACTGCGTCAACCTCGCCGCCAAGAAGCAGGAGTTGCAGGCTTTTGTCGTCTATGACCGCTATCCGGGGCTGGTTCTGGTGGTGTCGCCCTCGCATAACAGCGAGATCAAATCGATCAAGGATCTGGCCGGCAAGAAAGTCGGCGTCAGCGCACCCGGCTCCTCGACCGACTTCTTCCTCAAATATCTGCTGAAGAAGAACGGCCTCGATCCGGCGAGCGCCTCCGTCATCGGCGTCGGCCTGGGCGCGACCGCGGTCGCGGCGATGGAACAAGGCCAGATCGACGCGGCTGTCATGCTGGATCCGTCAGTCACCGTCCTGCAAGGCGGCCATCCGGACCTGCGCATCCTCAGCGATACGCGCACGCAGAAAGATACGCTTGATGTGTTCGGCGGCGAATATCCCGGTGGCGCGCTCTACTCTACAACGGCATGGGTTAATTCGCATGAGAAGGACGTGCAGGCCCTGACCAACGCCATCGTGAACACGCTCGCCTGGATTCATTCGCATTCGCCGGAAGACATCATGGCGAAAATGCCGCCGGAGGTGGTCGGCAAGAACAAGGAGCTTTATCTCGCGGCGCTCAAGAACACGATTCCGATGTATTCGGAGACCGGCAAGATGGATCCGAAGGGGGCGGACGCGGTGCTCGCGGTATTCAGCGAGAGCTCGCCGGAGATTGCCAAGGCCAATGTCGACGTCAGCAAGACCTACACCAACAAATATGTCGACCGGGCCAAAAAGACGACGGGGTTGAATGCGAAATAAAGTCCATCAATGACGGTGGAGGCGCTTCCGGCCATTCATCGCGTCACCACGCTTGATCTGAGTTTCGAGCCGCGGCCGTGGCCATTCGCCGACGCGCGGCGCGCCGACATAGCTGCGCATTTTGCGATCAGGCAGCGTGAGAAACCGGAACTCTGGAATGGACGCATCCTGCTGGCGCGCAATCCGGCCTTCACCGTGGATCGCTTCAGCGCCTGCTATTTCGAGAGCGATTTCGCGAGTTTCCTGGCATGGCGCGATTGGGGTTTTCCGGATCGCGATGTGTTCAACGGCTTCGGGATGGGTGCGCTGCGTGCTTCCGACGGCGCGTTCGTGCTCGGCGAAATGGGCCGCCACACGGCGAATGCCGGGCGCATTTACTTTCCGTCGGGAACGCCCGATCTCGATGATCTCAGCGATGGCGCAGTCGATATACCCGGCAGCGTCGGCCGCGAAGTCGAGGAGGAAACCGGCCTGACGGCAGCCGACTATCGGGCCGGCGCATATTGGGATTGCGTGGTTTCCGGCGCGGCGACTGCGATGATCAGGATATTGAATGTCGATATTTCAGGCGAAGAGCTGCGCGCCAGGATCGAGGCCAATCTAGCCCGGCAACGTCAGCCCGAACTTTCCGCGATCCATCTGGTGCGCGAGATCAGCGACCTCACGGCAGCGATGCCGCGCTTTGTCACCGCGTTTATCGAGAAGCAGCTCGGTAAATAGAGAAGGGAAGAAGCTGCCGTCATGAGCAAGAAGCCTTCGCAATATCTTGGCGATCAGTTGAAACCCTTTATTGCGCCGTTCCGCTTCGACGGGTCGGGCACGTTCCATCTCAAGTCGCACAAGACCAACCAGAAGGGCGGTCTCGACAAGGACAGGGCCGAAAGGATTCTCGAAGCCAACCGAAAACGCTTGAGCGATTTTCAGGAAAAACTTTACGCCCAGGATCGCTGGTCGCTGCTGCTGATCTTCCAGGGCATGGACGCCGCCGGCAAGGATAGCGCCATCAACAGCATATTCGCCGGCGTCAACCCGCAGGGCTGCGAGGTTCATGCGTTCAAGCAGCCGTCACCCTCCGAACTCGATCACGATTTTATGTGGCGCTGCGTGATCGCCTTGCCGTCGCGTGGCCGCATCGGCATCTTCAATCGCTCTTATTACGAAGAATGCCTGGTGACGCGGGTGCATCGGCAACTGCTGGCGAAGGAGAAGATTCCACCCAGGCTGATAACCAAAAACATCTGGCGCGAGCGGTTCGAGGACATTTCCGCGTTCGAGCGCTATCTTACGCGCAACGGCACGGTCATCCTGAAATTCTTCCTCAACATCTCGAAGCAGGAGCAGCGCGATCGGTTTCTCGACCGGCTGGACGAGCCTTCGAAGAACTGGAAATTTTCGATGGCTGACGTCGCCGAGCGCGCGCTGTGGAACAGGTACCAGGCCGTGTATCAGGACATCGTCAGGCATACCTCCAGCGCGGTAGCGCCATGGTACGTGGTGCCGGCCGATCACAAATGGTTCGCGCGGGTGGTGATTGGCTCCGCCATCGTCAGCACGCTCGAAACCCTGAGCTTGCGGTTTCCGAGGGCCGACAAGGCGTCGCTGCAGGAATTCAAGCAGGTGCGGAAGGCGCTGCTGGAGGAAGGCAAGCGCAGGACGAAGAAGGTGGCCTCGGGAAAAGCGGCGAAGCAGTAGCGGTTCGAAGTCAAAGGCTCTTTTTAAGCACCCTTCAAGCTGCGGCTAGCCAGCCGCCCGTCGAAGCATCGAATCCGGGGCTACGTCGGCCGGCGCGGGAATCTGCATCACAATGGTTTGACCTGCGGATGCGATTTCGATTCCGCACTCCTGGAATCGTCGCTTCATGCGGCGATTGAATTCGCGCTGCACGGGCCAGCGACCGCTGTCGGTGCAGCGAATCTGGCCTACGATCGACGCCATCGAGCCGTCCACCTTGTCGACGCCCCACAGTTCGAGATCGCCGCGGATCGCCTGCCGGTATTCGGGCTCGCGGCGCATTTCAGCGACGATATCCTTGAGTATTTGGCCGGCGCGGTCGGTGTCTTCCTTGTAGGAAACGTTGACGCCGACGGCCGCATTGCCGGCACCGCGGCTTGAATTGGTGATCGTCGTCACGGCGCTGAAAGGAACGATGTGCACCGAGCCGTCGCCGGCGCGCAGACGAATGGTGCGGATCGAAACATTCTCGACTATCCCTGACAGGCCGGACACACTGACGTTGTCACCGACCTGGACGGTGTTTTCCAGCAAGAGAAACAGCCCGGTAATGAGGTCCTGCACCAGTTTCTGCGAACCGAAGCCGATGGCGATACCGACGATCCCGGCGCCGGCCAGCAACGGCGCGACGTTGACGCCGATTTCGCTCAGCGTCGTCAAACCAACAACGGTGACAATCAGGCACAGCAGCGCCGTTCGCAGCATCGGCTGAAAGGTACGCAGTCGCGCCGCGCGCGCGAAGTGACCGTCGCGCGACAGCACATTGAGCTGGCGATCCATCAGCGCGTTGCTTGCCTCCCAGATCGCCGCCGCCACAAGCGCGGCGATGCCGATCGTCGCTGCCGCCGACAACATCCGGCTGCCGATCTGGCCGCCGTAGAACCAGACGACGGCATCCACGCCCCAGACTTCGAGCACTGCAACGAAGCCGATGAAGGCGATGACAGCCGAGAGGATTTTGCGCAGTAGCGGCAGATAGCGATTGGCGCGGGTTTCGAGGCCGGGGAAGCGCTGCAGGATTTCCGGGCTGATGCTGAAACCGCGATCGATCAGGCTTAGCACCACGATGGTGGCGAGACGAGTGATCAGTGCGACCGCCATGGTGCCGACAAAATACTGCAGCAGCAGCGAGTAACCGTTGCGGATATTCAGCGCCCACACAGCCCACAGTGCGAGGTCCAAAGTGATTGCAAGATAGTGCCACAGGCCGGCAACGCGATTGCGCACCCTGGCCGCTGCGCCCTCGCGGTCGGCCGGCGCACGAATGGCCTCGGCGACCTGCCGGCGGCACTGCAGGATGATGACGACGATAAAGAGGTGCACGATCAGCATCACCAGGCGCAGCAACGCCGCGTAGCCGGCGCGATGCAAGCCAAGCAGCAGCGCCACATTCGCAAAGGCGATGCCTGATACGCCGACGCTGACGATGCGCCGCGCCCAGATCTCGATATAGGCCGCGGTCTCGGCGCGAACGCGAAACAGACCGAAAGGTCCCGCTAACGCCCGCGCGCCACAGATCAGCCCGCGCGACAGCGCATAGGCATTCACGACCGCGAGGATCACAAGCCGGGTAGTGGCGAGATCGCCGATCTCGGTGCCCAGAAACATCGTGGCGACACCGACGAAGACCAGCACCGGGAGCAGCTCGAGCGCGAGACGCCCCAACACGAACGGCAGTCTGATCAGCGACTGCCAGGCGCGCGCCAGACTGAGACGCCGTCGACGCAGTTCGGGCTCCGCGGTTACATCCGCCGCGGCGGATGGCGGATCGGCCATGGCCAGCGTCTGCGCCGGGGCACGCGCCGTTTGCGGAAGGTGCGCCTCCAGCAGCGCCACCGGCCGCTTGATGAGGCGGAAGATCAACCATTCGGCAGCGAAGGCGCAACCGAACACCAACGCCAGTTTCCACGCGATATCGAGCAACTGATCATGAGCGGACGGATCGTTGGCCGTTCGCACGATCCAATAATAAAACGCTGGAAAGTGCGTCAGCGTCCGCGCCATGTCTGCGATCTCGTGCGAGATCTCGCCGACCTGCTCGGACACCGTCAGCAAGAGCTGGGCGCCAAGGCTGTCCGCCGTGAGTGGAATCGCGGGGTGCGGTTCGGGCGCGGGTGGCGCGGCTTGCGCCTGCGGTGAGGCATTGGCGATAGCGCGCAGCGTATCGATCATCTGCGCGCGCTTCTTGTCGTCCTGAAGCGTATCGAGCGCCCGCTTCGCCTGATCGGGCGTCAGCACATCGGCGTTGTTCGTGGCTGAGGCGGCTGCCTTCGGCGCAACGCCGGTTTGAGCCAAAGCAGGGAAGGCAAACAACATGCCGGCGAGCAGGATCGACGGGAAGAGTTTGTGCGACACGAAAGCCCCTTTGAATATGTCCACGACTGCAAACCGGAATCTGCCCTCGCGCATCCATCATGTCGGATACCCGCTTTTCGCCGTGATCGTGTGTCGAAAGTTTGCCACTGCGGCGGCGTTCTCTTGGCATTTGCCACATCACAAAAAATGCCGCAGCGATTAATCGCCGGCAACTTTGAAATTGTTGCACGAATGTGAAAGCCCAGCGCTACGATGGATGCCAACCTGAGCCGGCTCTTAACCCGCGAAATTCATGTTGGGTTTTTCCAGCGATGCCAATGCATCTTTCAAGACTGAACGGATCCGCTGGGCGTCCGACGCCTTAACGATCGAAGGGTCGAGGTAGAAGTCCAGGCCGGGCATGCGCTCAATAACCACGCCGCCCTTTTCCGCAGACGCATCGACGATAGTGTCGACCGAATAAGGAACTACGTTGCGGCTGATGCCTTTCATCGCAATTGAAGGCAGTGCGTGGGCAGTAATGATGTCGCTGACCAGTGCGAATGTCTCGTAGCTGATCACGATGCCGCCGGGCTCGGCGATAGATTGCAGACGCGCGGCAAGGTTCGCTTCGGCGCCAATAATCGTGTAGTCCATACGATCGGCGCTGCCAAAATTCCCGACATTGCAGTAGCCCGAATTGATTCCGATCCGCGCCTTGAACGGATGCTCTATTCCCGACGCGCGCCACTTGGCATTAAGTTCGACCAGACGACGCTGCATGTTCCACGCCATCATCAAGCATGCTTGAGCATCTGCCCGGTCGCCCTTGGTCTCAGGGTCACCGAAGAAAATCAGCATTGCATCGCCGATAAATTTGTCGATTGTGCCACCGTGCTCGTGAGCGATCGCGGACATTTCTGTGAAGTATTCATTGAGCAGCTGGGTGATCAGCTCCGGCTGCAGTCGCTCGGTTGTCGCCGTAAAGTCCTGAATGTCGGAGAAAAAGATCGTGAGCTTTTTCCTCTCGGTATGGATAGTGACGTCCTTTTGGCCGCTAAAAATGCTCTTGTAGACCTGAGGCGAGATATAACGGGAAATCTTCATGGAGAGCGTCGCAAGGAAATCGTTCGCCGATTCAAGTTCCCGGTTGATTCCCCTGATGCGCATTGCCTGACGTCGCTGCGTACCCAGAAATGATATGCCGCTGATCGCAGCCAACACAAAATAGGCAAAGAGATACTTAAAGGAGAACAGGTTCGCAGCTATCGGCTGCGTAATGACGACTTCCTGGATGCCGCGAACGTCACCCACCTTCCAATCGGTTTTGGGACTTTCCGGGTGAACATTGTGACAACTAACACAGGCTGGTCCCATCACCACGGGGGCCACAAGCCGAACCTTGTCGCTGAATAATGATGTAGCGGTGTCAATAATTTTTTGATCGGGATTGTTGCGCAGACTGTCCAGCGCACTCCTTTCAAATTGGTCCATTTGGTGCGGTGTTCTATTTTTGAACGGGAAATCAGATACGAATCTGTAGTTGATATTTTCCTGTTGCGCCCCGATGACCCTTCCCAGCTCCAACGAGAGTGTGGCCGGTATCGGAATGGCACCTGGGATAGCTTCATAGTTGTGAACGACTTTGGTCGAACCCGGATTTGCCAGGACTCGTCCGACGACATTGGTGGCATAGTATCCGCGGACGCTGGTGATTACCGAATTTAGATCTGTCGCTTGTCGCCGCAGAGCCGCTTCCGCGAGATTGGTCAGATCGAGCCATACCGCCAGCGGCAGAGCCAGCAACAAGAAGGCCACGAGGATCCCCGTAAGGAACCCGTGGGAACGCAAGTCTTCAGAGTTCGGCTTTTTCATGTGTGGGCCCCGTTTTGGCTTATTCTATGATCCTAAGCCTGAACGGCGTCGCGACGACGCCGGCAATAATCGTGACATTATCAAGTTTCGACCAGGCAACCAGCAGTTCGACTGAGCGGCTGGGCCCCTGCGAACGCGCGCGATTTCGGACCTCAGTCACCTGACAAACCCAAAGCAGGCATTAGGCCAAAATGGTTGCACGTCCGCTAATCGCGCTTGGCCGACGTCGGCATATTGACGAATATCCGCTTGGCGCCAGAAGCGGTCGTTGGCGGCGCAGGCGCCTCCCTACGGCGGAGAAGTGCCCGGCATAATCGCGGCGGTCCAAAAGCGCGTCTAGCATGATCGACCAGCGCGCCGGCACCCTCAGTTTCCCTAATCGAGGCCTTGGTGGGACGGCGCGCGCGCTGTAGGGTGGCGCCCCGCCAACGCCGCATCGTGCCTCGTTAAGGAATTCCGGCATGTCCGCCACCGAAGCAGATTTCCCGCAGACAGAGACAGCGTCGGCCGCGCCGCAGCTGCCGCCGGGGATCATCGTCAGCGGACCGCTGGTGCGGCAAAAGCTGCGCGAGACCTATCTGCTGCTCGGGATCCTGTACGCAGGATCGCTCGCGGCGCTGGTCTGGGCGTTCGTGCAGGGCATAGGCCGCGTGGAAATCGTCGTGTTCGCGGGAATGTTCGCGCTCACCACCTTCGGTATCGGCGCCGGCATGCATCGGCTGCTGGTGCACCGGAGCTTCAGGTGCGGCCCGGTCATGAGGACATTTTTCTGCGCGATCGCCCAGATGGCGGTCCAGGGGTCGCTGCTCAAATGGGTCGGCAACCACCGCAGGCACCATCTTTACGCCGACGATGTCGGAGATCCGCACAGCCCGCATTATGACGCACATGGCTACCGTTTCGCCAGCGTTGTGAAGGGCATGCTGCACGCGCACGGCAGCTGGGCGTTCGACCAAACGGTGACCGACAACGAAATGTACGCCAAGGACATACTGGCCGACCCAATCGCCATGTTCTTCGTCCGGACAAGATGGATGTGGTACGCGCTGTCGGCGGTCTTCGTCCCGGGAGCGATCGGTTATTGGTTCGGCGGCCTGCACGACATGGTCGGATGCGTTCTGTTCGCCGGACTTCTCCGGGCCTACGTCCTGATTCTCGTCAGTTCGCTGACCGGATCGGTTTGCCACAACTACGGGTACCGCCGCTTCGATGTCGACGACGCCTCGACCAACGAGCTTGTGACGACGATCCTCACCTTCGGCGAGGGACTTCACAACAACCATCATCGTTTTCCGCGCGACGCCTACATCTCTCATGCGTGGTACGAATTCGACATCAATGGTCTTGTCATCCTCTGGCTCGGAAAGCTCGGACTCGTTCACGACATCTTGCACGTCGCCGAGCGGCATCTGACGGAGGCAGCCCCGTAAGCGCGCGCAACACCGATGCCGAGATAAAATCCGAATGACATCTGCGCCGGGCGCTCTGGCGTCGCGCGTAGCGCAAACAGCGATCGTGGAGACGTGATTTGCCCGGGACGGGCAAATCAGTCATTTGGTTGTCCAGCCCCTCCGCGAAAAATATTCCGCCTCTCACCAAGCCAAATCAAATCCAGCAACTCCCGCCATCCCGTCCCCACGAGAGGGGGTATCGCGCCGCGTAATGAAGCAATCCATTCCTTCTTTGCGCGGCGAGATGGATTGCTTCGCGGAGCCTGTCATCGGGCTCGCATTCGCTCGACCCGTTGGTTCGCGGTGACGGGCCAACGACGGTCCTGAACCTGGCAAATTAGGTCAGCCCAGCTGACTATCTTTTGGCATTGCGGTTTCACATTTCTCGTTTAGAACGGGCGTGGAAGCGCGCCGGCGGCAACCAACCGTCAATGGTTTTGGCCGAGGATTGGGCTTCTCAAGGGTCTGGCAATGCTGATTCGCAGCCAAATGTACGGAGTTCAGGGGAGGGCGGCCAAGGCTGCCGGTCCCGGAGCGATTCCGGCTGCGTCCCTGCCCACCCTGCTTCTTGGCGGGCTGCTTCTTATCTGCCCCTGAGGGCCGGCTGGGCGGTTTGCGCCTGGGCACTCAGGGGTTGCGCGAGATCACCAGAGCCCTTCAGCGCGCGACAGCAGCGCACCACCTACAAGGAATTTTCCGATGACCACCGTGAACAAGTCCGACAAGGACCGCGTCGTTATATTCGACACCACCTTACGCGACGGCGAACAATGCCCGGGCGCCACCATGAGCTTCGAGGAGAAGCTCGAGATCGCCGAGATGCTCGACGACATGGGCGTCGACGTCATCGAGGCCGGCTTTCCGATCACTTCGGAGGGCGACTTCCAGGCGGTCAGCGAGATCGCCCGGCGTTCCAAGAATGCCGTGATCGCCGGCCTGTCGCGCGCGCACCCGAAAGACATCGACCGCTGCGCGGAAGCCGTGAAGTTTGCCAAACGTGGACGCGTCCATACCGTGATCGCTACCTCGCCGCTGCACATGCGGGTCAAGCTCAACATGACCCCGGAGCAGGTGCTCGAGACCTCGATTGCCAACGTCACCCGTGCGCGCAACCACATCGACGACGTCGAATGGTCGGCGGAGGACGGCACCCGCAGCGACATGGAATTTTTGTGCCGGATCGTCGAGGCCGTGATCAAGGCCGGCGCGACCACCGTCAATATTCCCGACACGGTCGGCTATACGGTCCCCGAGGAATACACCAACTTCATGCGCACCCTGATCGAGCGGGTGCCGAACTCCGACAAGGCGGTGTTCTCGGTGCACTGCCATAACGATCTCGGCATGGCGGTGGCGAACTCACTGGCGGGAATCGCCGGCGGCGCGCGGCAGATCGAATGCACCGTCAACGGCATCGGCGAGCGCGCAGGCAATGCCGCGCTCGAGGAAGTCGTGATGGCGATCAATGTGCGCAACGACAAGTTTCCGTACTGGAACAAGATCGACACCACCATGCTGACACGGGCGTCGAAACTGGTCTCGGCTGCAACCTCGTTCCCGGTGCAGTACAACAAGGCGATCGTTGGCCGCAATGCGTTCGCCCATGAAAGCGGCATCCACCAGGACGGCGTGCTCAAGGACGCTTCGACCTATGAGATCATGCGCCCTGAGATGGTCGGCCTGAAACAATCCTCGCTGGTGCTCGGCAAGCATTCGGGACGTCATGCCTTCGTGCACAAACTTGAGGAGATGGGCTACAAGCTCGGCGCCAACCAGCTGGAAGACGCGTTCGTGCGGATGAAGGCGCTCGCCGACCGCAAGAAGGACATCTACGACGAGGACATCGAGGCGCTGGTCGATCAGGAAATTGCCAACGCGCATGACCGCATCAAGCTGGCCTCGCTCACGGTGATCGCGGGCACCCACGGGCCGCAGCGCGCCACCATGAAGCTCAACATCGACGGCCAGGTGAAGATCGAGGAGGCCGAGGGCAATGGTCCGGTCGATGCAGTGTTCAACTGCATCAAGCTATTGGTGCCGCACGAGGCCAAGCTGGAGCTGTATCAGGTCCATGCCGTTACCGAGGGCACCGACGCCCAAGCCGAAGTGTCGGTGCGGCTTGCCCATGAAGGCCGCTCGATGACCGCGCGTGGTTCCGATCCGGACACGCTGGTGGCTTCGGCCAAGGCCTATCTCGGCGCGCTCAACAAGATCGTCATGAAGCGCCAGCGCGACATGCCCACTGCGGCGGCGAGCTGATTGCTTCAAAAAGACGCAAGTCAGGCATCACTGGCGATAACGCGGCGTTCTGCGCCGCGTTTTTGCGTTGCAACATTGCTTTCCGGCGACCCCTGCTAACGAGCGATGGCATTTCGGCGGCCTTCTCTGTATTGGTGCCGCTGCAATAAGGACATCAGGGCTGCGCCGCTTGCGCACGCTCCGCAAAAATCACGCGGGAGGAAACATGCGTAAATTGATCTTGGCTGTCGCATCGGTCGCGGCATTGGCTCTGGCGGGACCGGCGTCGGCGCAGTCGCCGATCGTCATCAAGTTCAGCCACGTGGTGGCTTCGAACACGCCGAAGGGCGCGGCCACCGAAAAGTTCAAGGAACTCGCGGAGAAATACACCGACGGCAAGGTCAAGGTCGAAATCTATCCAAATTCGACGCTCTACAAGGACAAGGAAGAACTGGAGGCGCTGCAGCTCGGCGCGGTGCAGATGCTGGCGCCCTCGAATTCCAAGTTCGGCCCGATCGGCGTCCGGGAGTTCGAGGTGTTCGATCTCCCCTACATCCTGCCCGACCTTGCCACCTTGCGCAAAGTCACCGATGGACCGCTCGGCGCCAAGCTGCTCAAGCTGCTGGAGCCGAAGGGCATGACCGGTCTTGCTTACTGGGACAACGGCTTCAAGGAAATGACCGCCAACAAGAAGCTGGTCACACCCGACGATTACAAGAGCCTTAAATTCCGCATCCAGTCGTCGAAGGTTCTTGAGGCGCAATTCCGCTCACTGGGTTCGATCCCGCAGGTCATGGCGTTCGGCGAGGTCTACCAGGCGCTGCAGACCGGCGTGGTCGATGGTCAGGAAAACACCTGGTCGAACATCTACACCCAGAAAATGCATGAGGTGCAGAAGTACGCAACCATCACCAATCACGGCTACATCGGCTATGTCGTGGTCACCAACAAGAAATTCTGGGACGGTCTTCCCCCTGACATTCGTACCCAGCTCGAGAAAGCCATGAAAGAAGCCACCGCTTTCGGCAACGGGCAGTCGGCGAAGGAAAACGAAGACGCGCTTGCGGAGATCAAGAAATCCGGCAAGACCGAAATCGTGACGCTGACGCCGGCGCAGGATGCCGCCATGCGCAAGGCGATGGAGCCGGTTTACAAGGATGTCGCCAGCCGGGTCGGACAGCCCCTGATCGACGAGTTCATCAAGGTGACCGGCGGGGCCAGCCACTAACGCAAATGCCGGCGAGCTCTCGCGGCGTTGCCGCGGGAGCTCGTTTTTAATTTGGACGGCGCTGTCTTGTGGGGAACGACTAGCGCATCTTTAGGAAATTGGCGACGCGCCCAGGGGTTCAGGGCGCACCGGGGGGAGAGATGCTACGTATTCTTGATCGGCTCGAGGAAATCATAATTACCTCGCTGATGGCGGCCGCGACGATACTGATTTTCATTTCCGTCGTGCACCGGTTCGGCACCGGCGTGCCGTTTCTCTATCCCTATCTGATCGCCATTCACATCTCCTGGGCGCAGGAATTGTGCATCTACATGTTCATCTGGATGGCGAAGTTCGGCGCGGCCTATGGGGTACGAACCGGCATCCATGTCGGCGTCGACGTGCTGATCAACCGGCTCAATCCGCGCTGGCAGAAGCGCGTCATCCTGTTCGGCCTGCTCGGCGGCGCGCTGTTCACCTTCATCGTCGGCTCGATGGGCGCGAAATTCGTGGTCGAATTGATGAGCACCGACCAGGTCTCGCCCGATCTGGAATTGCCGAGCTGGCTGGTCTACGCATGCATACCGCTCGGCTCGTATTTGATGTGCTTCCGGTTTCTGCAGGTGTCGTGGACCTACTTCTGGACCGGGGACCTGCCGCATCATGACGCGACGCATGTGGACGGCATCGAAGTCAGTCCGAAGGCGCCGGTCGCGCTTGGAGAAGCGTGATGAGCGCCGCCCTTATTTTCGGACTGCTGTTCGCCCTGATGCTGACAGGCATGCCGATCTCGATTTCGCTCGGCCTGACCGTGCTGACCTTTCTGTTCACGATGACGCAGGTGCCGATCGAGAGCGTCGGGTTAAAATTATTTTCCGGCCTCGACAATTTCGGAATCATGGCGATTCCGTTTTTCATCCTTGCCGGCACGTTCCTGACCCGCGGCGGCGTCGCGCGCCGCATGATCGCCTTCACCACCTCGATGGTAGGTCATTTGCCGGGCGGGCTTGGGCTTGCTGGCGTGGCGGCTTGTGCGATGTTTGCGGCGATCTCGGGATCCAGCGTCGCTACTGTGGTCGCTATTGGCTCGATCATGATGCCCGCCATGGTGGAACACGGCTATCCGCGCCGGTTCGGCGTCGGCGTGATCTCGACCTCAGGCGCGCTCGGCATTCTGGTGCCGCCGTCGATCATTCTCGTGCTGTACGGCGTTTCCACCAATACCTCGATCGGGGCGCTGTTCATGGCCGGCATCGTGCCTGGGATCATGCTGGCGTCGATGCTCGCGGTGGTGACCTGGTTCATCGCCTGGCGCAAGGGCTACCCGCGCATGCAAAGGGCCAGCCTCAGGCAGCAATGGACCGCGTTCCGTGAAAGCGTCTGGGGGCTATTGCTGATCGGTATCGTGCTCGGCGGCATCTATGGCGGAATCTTCACGCCGACCGAGGCTGCGGCTGTGGCCGCGGTGTACGCCTTCTTCATCACGGTGTTCGTCTACAAGGAACTGAAACTCCGCGATGTGTCGAAGGTGTTGCTGCAGGCGGCCAGCATGAGTTCGATGCTGCTCTATATCATCACCAACGCGGTGCTGTTCTCGTTTCTGATGACGCATGAACAGATCCCGCAGGAGATGGCGGCCTGGATCATCGACAAGAATTTCAGCCTCTGGATGTTCCTGCTGGTGGTCAACATCCTGCTGCTGGCGGCGGGCAACGTGATGGACCCCTCATCGATCCTTTTGATCATGGCGCCGATCCTGTTTCCGCTTGCCACCAAGATCGGGGTCCATCCGGTGCACCTCGGCGTCCTGATGATCGTGAACACCGAAGTGGGACTGTGCCATCCGCCGGTGGGCCTCAATCTCTATATCGCCAGCGGCATTGCCAAGATGGGCATCAGCGAAATCACCATCGCGGTGCTGCCGTGGTTGTGCGCGATGCTGGTATTCCTCGGGTTGATCACCTACATCCCCGAGATTTCGCTGTGGCTGCCGCGGCTGCTCGGCATGATCTGAACATTTGCTTAACGGCGCAGATTACATCTTGGTAAGACAGCAGACTCTTGCCAAACTGTAAGTTGATTGCGCCTGCCTGCGCGCTCATCCTTGCGCATCTTTCAAAGGAGGTTCGCATGAAGAAAGTGCTTCTCGCCGGCGTAGCTGCGCTCGCCATCGCCGGTTCGACCGTCGTCTATGCCCAGCACCGCCCGTGGTCTCGGGATCACGTGCGGATGAACCCTGAGGACCGGGCAGCCTTTACCGACGCGCGGATTGCCGCCGTCAAGGCCGGGCTGAAGCTCACGCCCGATCAGGAAAAGCTGTGGCCGCCGGTCGAGGCCGCGGTGCGGGATCTTGCAAAACTGCGGATTGATCGCGCCAATGCGCGGATGAACGCGCGGCGGGATGATGCACAGGATGCGCAGAAGCAAGAATCTCAGAGCCTTGGCGATCCGGTGGCGCGCCTGCGCGAACGCGCCGACACCATGGCGACCACGGCGGCGGCGATGAACAAGATCGCTGACGCGGCTGACCCGCTCTACAAGACCCTCGACGAGGGCCAGAAACGCCGCCTGGCCATCCTGACCCATATGGGTGGCCGGTTTGGCGGCGGCGGGTGGCGGCATCATGGCTTCGAGCGCGGCATGGACCGCGGCGACGGTGAGCGGGGTGGCGGGCCGCGCGGTTCTGAGCGGCTCTAGCCGCGCCAGCCGTCGATCGGTGAGAACACAGGAAAAGCCGCCGGATTCCGGCGGCTTTTTCGCCTTTGCGCGCCGCTGACATGGCCGGGGAATACCCAGCGGGTTTGCTGGACATCGGGGGGTCGCTTTGCTAAACGACGCCCTCTTGCGAAGGCTTTCCGGGCCGGTTCCGGGCGCATAGCTCAGTTGGTAGAGCAGATGACTCTTAATCATCGGGTCCCAGGTTCGAGCCCTGGTGCGCCCACCAAGCTTTTCAAGAACTTAGCAAATTTCTGAGTTGTCATTCTGACAAGTCGTCACCTGCGTATTCTGACAAATTCCCCTTCTTTGTTCTGGCTTCCAGTCTTTTACGCGCACCAATCTGCCACTGCTTGTCCGTCTCTTTTGCGTACCTGAGCAGTGCAGCCGTTGTCTTGTGTCCGCCCAGCGCTCGCATCTGGGCATCGGTCAGTCCGAAATCGCCACCGTCCGTATGGCCGCCATGCCGGAAACTCGTGAACGTGATCGCGTCGGGTAGGCCGGCAACGCGACATATCCGACGTACCTCGCCCTGGACGTAGCGCATGGGATTCCGGCCGCCCGTCGTCCACGGCAAGTGAATTTTCTTCCTGGGGTCCGGAGAATCCCGCATCACAATGAGCGTGCCGGTTTTGGCAGCCGCATCTAAGCGCGCGACCATCTCCGGCCACAGGGGCGTTCCGTCGACATCAAGCAGCGGCACCGGGACCTTTTCCGGTTTTTATGATGCCAGACCAAAACATGGTTCGGGGATTCGGCGGGACGGTAATCGGTCCGTCCATGCAAAACGCTGGAAAATATCCTCTTCGCGAGGAAGCCAATAGTAGGCAATCATCGCCGCTGTCCCGAGTGAACTAGAGCCGTCCGCATCAGCGGCAGCTACAAACATCTGAAGCTCATGCTGCGTTGCCGCCCGGTTTTTCTTCGGGTCATATTCAATTTCAAGCCCAACAAACGGATTTGCGCTTGCGACGATTGTTGGATGCGCGCGGTTAGCGGCCGACCAAGCAAGCTTGCAGACAGACATTGAGAGCAGGGCGCTGCGGAGGAACGCCGCCAATGCGCAGCGCGTTCCACGAAGACACCGGACCATTAACCGATAAGTCAGCCGAGCGAAGCGAGAAGCAGGCGCGATCCTCACTATTCGCCGGGGCGATTAGGTTCACCTGCGACGACGGCGTCCTCGACGTAATCGAAAGGAACGGCCATGAAATAGGTAATCTCGGCCATAAGTCCGCTTTCCCTCGTTCACACCGCGGCGCCGATGCGCCTCAACTGGTTGAGCGATAGGTTCCAATCATATAATGGAAAAGATGAGTCACGTAACGCTGCTCCAGATAACGATCCTACGCAGCGCAAGCGTCTCGCTGAGCTCATTTAACGCGGACTTGATCTGATCTGCGAGAGCCTCGGCGCGGGTCTTCGAAGCGTCGAAGATTCCGTCGCTTGTCGTGTTCAGCAAGAGCGACAGGTCGCTTTTCAGCGCCTGCAACTCATCTCTGAGCTCGCTTGAGTCGAACATCTGGCTTGCCTTTAGTTGCATAATCCGGCCGAAATTCTATGCGAGCCCACGGCATAGCTATTGATTTGCGCCAACAGCGTCGCGCCGGGCCGTTGCCTGCTTTGAGGCAGGTCAACGTGCGCGTCGCGCCAAAGCTTAGGAAATAAATGTTCCCACTGAAGAGGAAAACAGATCTTGGCGACCGCAGCCCTGTTAACAGCCACGCCATCAGGCGATGTGCTTGAGTTGCGCCCGGGCGGATCCTGGACGGCTGTCAATGTGACGACGCTGGAAGCACTCTCCGACGCCGTTTCGGCGCAGCTCGATCGGTCGAAGACCGTAAAGACTGGATATGGCCGAGGTGCGCGAGCTCGACACGCTCGGTGCATGGCTGCTCGAAAAGATGTCGCGGCGGGCAACCTCTGCCGGTCATCACGCCGATGTGGTTGGCGTCGCCGACAATTATGCCGGCCTGATCGAGGAAGTTCGCCAAGTCAATCGCCGCAATCCCGTGTCGCCGCCCGCGCCAAATCCGGCGCTGGCCAAAGTCAGCGAAATTGGCCGCTCCGCCATCGGCGGGACCGAAGACCTGATCGTATTCCTGGAGATGTTGGGCGCGCTCTTCTGGGCCGTCTTCGGCGTATTGCGAAGGCCGCGGTCACTGCGACTGACCTCGCTGGTCTACCAACTCTACCGGGTCGGCTGGCAGGCGATCCCCATCGTTGTGCTGATCACCTTCCTGATCGGCGCCATCATCGCGCAGCAGGGCATCTTCCATTTCCGGAAATTCGGCGCCGATTCCTATGTCGTCGACATGGTCGGCATTCTGGTGCTGCGCGAGCTCGGTGTATTGATCGTCGCTATCATGGTCGCTGGCCGTTCCGGCAGCGCCTACACCGCCGAACTTGGCTCGATGAAGATGCGCGAGGAAATCGACGCCCTGTCGACCATGGGCCTCGACCCTGTCGAGGTCCTCATCCTGCCCCGCGTCGTTGCGCTGATTTGCGCGCTGCCGATCCTTGCCTTTATCGGGTCCATGGCTGCGCTCTATGGCGGCGGCCTGGTGGCATGGTTCTATGGCGGCATGGGACCGGCAATTTTCATCGCGCGGCTGCATGACGCCGTATCCGTTACTCATTTTGAGGTCGGCCTTATCAAGGCGCCGTTCATGGCGCTGGTGATCGGCATCGTGGCTTGCAGCGAAGGTCTGCGGGTAAAGGGAAGTGCGGAGTCGCTCGGAAAGCAGACGACAACCTCGGTGGTGAAGTCGATCTTTCTGGTGATCGTGCTCGACGGGCTGTTTGCGGTATTTTTCGCATCGATCGGAATGTAGCGATGCAGGAAGCGACTTCGCAGTTGGCGATCAGCGTCCATGACCTTGTGGTCGGCTTCGGCCGGCATGTCGTGATCGACCATCTGTCGCTTGATGTCCGCAGAGGTGAGATCCTCGGCCTGGTCGGCGCTTCAGGCGGCGGGAAGTCGGTGCTGATGCGAACCATCATCGGGTTGATCCCGCGGCAGAGCGGAGAGATCGAGGTCATGGGCGCCGCGATCGGCGGGACCCATAACCAGAGCACGCAGAGTGCCGCGGGAAGATGGGGCATTCTGTTCCAGCAGGGCGCGCTGTTTTCATCGCTTACCGTGCGGCAGAATATCCAGTTTCCGCTACGCGAAAACCTGGTGCTGTCGGACGAGTTGATGGACGAAATCGCCACCGCCAAGCTCGAAATGGTCGGGCTGACGTCGGAGGACGGCGACAAGTTTCCTTCCGAATTGTCGGGCGGCATGACGAAACGCGTGGCGCTGGCGCGGGCGCTCGCGCTCGATCCAGCGATCGTGTTTCTCGACGAGCCGACCTCGGGTCTGGATCCGATTGCGGCGGGCGATTTCGACGACCTGATCAAGACATTGCAGAAAACACTGGGGCTGACGGTGTTCATGGTCACACATGACCTCGCCAGCCTGAATACCGTCTGCGATCGCGTCGCGGCGCTGGCGGACGGCAAGATCGTCGCCATCGGGCCGATGCGCGAACTGCTTCAATCCGCGCATCCCTGGGTGCAGGCTTATTTTCACGGCAAGCGCTCCCAAATGCTGCAACCCAAAGCGAGCTAAAGAGATGGAAACCCGCGCTCCTTTCGTCGTTGTCGGCGCCTTCGTTCTGGCGGCGATCGTAGCCGTGTTCGGCTTCGTGTACTGGCTTCACAACACTGGCGGCCTCGGTCCGCGCGCGACCTATCACGTTCAATTCGATGGTTCGGTCCCCGGGCTGCTGGTAGGCGCCGCCGTGCTGTTCAATGGAATACGCGTCGGCGAGGTGACGGATCTCGGTCTCGCGCCGGACAGCCCGCGCCGCGTCAATGCGACGATCTCGGTAGCATCGACGACGCCAGTACGGTCCGACACCAGGGTCGGTCTGGAATTCCAGGGCCTGACCGGCGTTCCCGTGATCGCGCTGGAAGGCGGTGTGATGGCGACGAATTCCGGTGAGGTGCCGACGCTGATTGCCGACCCCGGGGCGGGCCAGAGCATGACGCAGGCTGCCCGCGATGCATTGCGGCGGGTGGATTCGGTGTTGGCCGAAAATGCGGAGCCCTTGAAGAACACGATTGCCAATCTGCAGGTTTTCTCGGAAGGGCTGGCGCGAAACACCGGCAAACTCGACAGCATCGTCGCGGGGCTTGAAAAGATGACGGGTGGCGGCACGCCTGCGCAAAAAATCACTTACGATTTGCGGGCCCCGCAAAATCGCGGGTCGGCGAGCAAGTCCATCAACGGGCAATTGGCGATTCCGGAGCCGACGGCGGTTGCGATGCTCGAGACGCAGCGAATGCTGTTCTCACAGCCAAAGGACCATCCCGGCTTTGCCGACTTTGTCTGGGCCGACACCATTCCGAAGCTATTGCAGGCCAGGTTGATCGAGAGCTTCGAGAATTACGATATTGCACACGCCCCGTTACGCGTTGCAGACATCGGACAGACCGACTTTCAGCTTCTGATAGATGTCAGGCGGTTCCGAATTGCGACGGAGTCAGAACCGGCGGCTGAGATCGGATTGTCGGCGAGGATTGTCGACAAGAATGGAAAAGTGATCGCATCGCGCTTGTTCGAGGATAGCCAGAAATTCGACAAGGTCGAGCCGCCTGCAGCCATCGCTGCCTTCGACGACACTTTCGGTCGAATTGCGAAGGAAATGATCGCTTGGACCGTCCAGGCGCTGCAGTAGCAGCAGAATCGCGCACGCAATGCTATTCGAGGGTCTTCAAATAGGACAGCAGGTCATTGATCTGGTCAGGATCGAGCTGGAACGCCGGCATCGTCGGGTGCCCCGTTTCGATGCCTTCGGCCAAAGCCTCGCCGAGAGTCTCCACCGGGTAGCGAAGATGCAGGGTTCGGAATGGTGGCGCGATCTTGAGCGGACTTTGAGTAACTCGATCGATGGAGTGGCAGCGCGCGCAATTGGTTAGCGCAAACGTCTTGCCGCGTTGCTCGGCCGGCGACATGGCCAGTGCCGGACTCATCATGAGGAGCGCAAAACCAATTTGGTACAGATGAGCCTTCATTGGCGACCTCAGTCTTTGCATCTGCCCTCAACGCCGCTAAATTGCGTTTTCACTATTTCGAATCATGGCCTTTTGATCTTGATCTGCATCAAGCGACCTTTGCCTCAATCGCTCGGATTGCTTTCTCCACAGTTTGATCCGCGTCAAAGGTCGCGTCTGACGGTTCGGCATACTGCCTCGAAATCAAAAGGAGGTAGCTATGCCCGTCGATTCGATTCTGGTTTCTGCAGCTGTGGTTTCTGTATTCGTGATCTTCGCCGGCGTGTTGATCTGAGGCGATTTCCAGTCAGGACCAATGCGGCAGCAACCTGTCGCCCGTAATAGAAAGCACCGGAGCTTCTAATCACGCCTATTGCCGGGCAACCGGCCCGCGAACGGCGTTTGGGTAGTGGGTCGTAATATCGATATTCGGTTCAGCGAGCGGGTTTAGGATCCCAAGGGCGCCTGGGATGGGTCACAGGAGCCTCCAGCCCGTGGCCAGAAGGAGGAACAGCGCGCGCTCGCCCAGATATTTGGCAGCCGCGCGGGTCGTTTCCCAAGCCTTGCGTGATAGGGGCACCGTCGCGGTTGTGTACTTGCCAT